>OGZP01000026.1_pt1 | contig 123303 bp, 71 predicted proteins | sample 1576811 | NCBI WGS metagenome assembly OGZP01 (sample SAMEA3541553, study PRJEB24748) | human gut metagenome | biome: human gut; feature: human-associated habitat; material: faeces | place: China | collected 2012
CCCCGGCCTTCAGCGAGAGCTTGCCGCCGCTCACACCGTCACCGGAGATCGACACGGACGTGACCGGGACCGGGATGGTGCACTCGACCGCGGCCAGGGCCGCGGAGGAGCCGTCCCACTTCACGATGCCGCCGTTGTAGTCCAGGCCCGGCTGGCGGGATCCCGGATACTGCTGGCTGCCTCCGTCGTTGAAGATCACCTTCGCGCCGGACGCGAGGTCGTCGGGCACGGCGTACTTGTACAGGCCGGTCTCGCCGCAGCCGTCGGTCGTGCTCGGGGCGGTCATCTCCACGCCCGGCCAGGCCGCGTTGTTCTTCGCGGTCGCGCCGTCGCCGGTGTACACGTACGCGTAGATCTTGCCCCAGCCCGAAGGCTTCGAAGCGTAGACGGTGTTCTTCGCGACCGGGTCCGGCGGAAGCTGGCCCGTCACGGTCACGGTGATCGACGAGGTCTTGGTCCCGGACTTCGCGGTGATCGTGGCCTTGCCGGCCTTCCTCGGGGTGACCACGCCCTTCGGGCTGACGGTCGCCACGTCCTTGTCGGACGAGCTCCAGCTCACGGACGCGCCCTTCGGATCGGTCGTGGCGGTCAACTGCTTCGTGGTCACGCCATTGGACAGGTCCACGGAGTAGTCGCCCTGATCAATCCTCACGGACTTGGTCGGGGTGACCACGCAATTGCGGGCCTCCCAGGTGCCGGACGAAGTGTTGCCGTCCCAAGCGTAATTGCCGTCGATCTTGAGGCCAGCGGCATCTACGCCTTCGGTGGTGTCGGCAGGGTACTTCTGGGTATTCGTGGCATTGCCATCGTTGAAGATGATGCGAGTATTGCTTCCCTCGAGATCGTCGGGAATCTCATACTTGTACTCGTCATCCTTGCCGCAAGTGTCTCCCGAAGCGACCTGTGTCATCGGCTCGCCCGGCCACTTCGCGTTTTCCTTCAAAGTGGTGGCGCTCGAATCGTCTACATACACATAGGCGTACAGGTTGCTCCACGCACTCGGCTTCTTCGCATAAGCCGTGCTTGTGGCGGCCGGATCCTTCTTCGTGTACTTGTATGTTGCGGAGACTGTTTGGCCATCCGCATCCTTGCCCTGCAGCTTCACGGTGATGGTGTCACCGATTGCCGTGGAGGCGCCGATGGTGATGGTGTCGCCATCCTGATACGAGCCGGACTTGCCCTCCGAAGTGGTGTAGGTGGCATCGGTGACATTGTTCGCATTCAGGGTAACGGTAGTGGTGTCTGTCTTGAACGAGCTGTCGCCCGGGGTTGCGGAGACCGAACCGGAATTGTCGGTGAAGAACACACTGATCTTGCCGCCAGGAGCGGAACCGGAAGTGATCTTGCCACCGGAAACGGTGATGGTACCGCCGGAGACCTGGTCCTTGTAGGTGCCGTCGTCAAGGTTGGTGGCAGTGCCGGACAGCTCTTGCGTATCACCCATGTTGGTGATGGTCACGCCGTCGTTCTTGAAGTTGCCGTCCTTGATGTAGCGTTCCACCATGAGGCAGGAATTCGCGCCGCAGTTGCGCAGATACTCCGAAGCCTTGTTGTTGTTCATGGTATTGCGGAAGTGGTTCACCGCCACGACCTGCGCATCCTTCCAAGAATCCGCACCGGCATCGCCGAGTTTGCTCTCCTCGGAGAACTGTGGCTGGCTGCCGCCGGAACCGACCGGGCGGTCGAAGTACAGCGGCATGGTCTGGGAGCGGGAACCGATGACGCCCCAGCCCATGGTCATCTGTCACTCGCTCATGCCGGTGGATTCCCTATCGCTATTGGAATAGTTATCATGCGATTCCACCCAAGAGACAAGATTGCTCGGGCTGGCGGAGTTGCTCCAATCGGACAGGGTGCCGGCGTTCAGGTTCTTCGAATTCAGGGCTCCGCGCAGCTTGCTGCCGTAGGAGGATGCGGTGACGCCGCCGCCGTTCTTGCTGTGGCTGGAGAACAGCTTTGCATAGTCGCTATCGCGGGAGATGGAATCCTGCAGCACTTCGCCGTATTGGAACTGCGCGCCATTGTTAAGAATGATGTTCCAATACTGGGAGCCGTTATACTCGTCCGGCAGTTCGATGTGCTTGGCCGCATCGAAACGGAACCCGTCCACACCGTCGTTGACCGCTTGCACGAGGAAATCGTGCATCATGTTGGCGGTTTCGGTGTTCTCAGTGTTGATGTCATACAGGCCGAGCAGCTTGCAGTGGGTCACCTGATAGCGGTTGTTCCAATCCTGCACATCACCGTCATTGCAGTCGTGGTGGTAGTACTCGGACTTCTTCCAACGATCGGCGATGGCGCCCCAAGTCGCGGTCATATGGTTGGCTACCACATCGACGATGATACGCACGCCGTACTTGTGAGCCGTGTTGCACAGGCTCTTCAGATCATCTTCGGTGCCCATCACCCAGTTGCCGATGGTGGTGTCGGTCGGCTGATACACGTAGTACCAGTTCTCGGTGAAGATCATGCCCTTGCCGCCGTTATGAATAGCGGAAATCGGCTCGGTCTGCACGGAGGTGTAACCGGCTTCGGCAATGGCGGGGATGTTTTCCTCAATGGTTTTGAAGCTCCACTCCCATGCATGCAGGGTGGCGCCCTCGCTCATTTGCTGCGCCAGTCCGTAATGCTTGCGCGCCTGTTCGAACGTGGTGTTTTCAACGGTGTTGGCGTAGCTGTCGCGATCGGTGCTGGCCTGTGCTGCGGTGCTGGCGATTGCCAGTCCGCCGAAGGCGGTCGCCGCGGCGGTGATGCCGACCACCACTTTCTTGCTAATCTTCAGCCCCAGCCTATGCCAGGTCGGTGCGGGTTTCCGATGTTTCATGACTCCTTTGTTCCTTACTGACGGCCCCTTATGACGGGGGTTTATCTTCCCTGATAACGTTTGCTCTCTTGCGAACGTATGCCGTATATTCTATACCTTTTGCAGAGCACCAAAGTATGAAAAATGGCGGAATGTCAATGAAAATCGTTGCTGCAAACAACAATGGATGTTGCAAAAATTTGCTGTCAGCTTTGCAGGGGTTACCCCGATCGAATGGCAATTTGTGGAGGTGGAATGCGTAACGATTGCAAGTTGTGGCGTGAAGGAGCGTTGAAAAGGAGTTTGCAAAAATTTTCAGTGTATGCAAACGTGAGCTCGGGGTTATTGGGTAAAGTTTGTATGAAATATATACATAAAACGTTTTCTTTTTTCGGAAAATTTACGCATGACACCGTATGGGGTGGAGGTGGATGGGTCGTTGTAAAATCGGGGGTATGGCTGAAGAGACGTTTACTCCCAAGAACATTATTGTGACCGGTGGCTGTGGTTTCATCGGATCGAATTTCGTGCATTACGTGGTTGACCATCATCCGGACGTGCATGTCACCGTTTTGGACAAGCTCACGTACGCGGGCAATCCGGAGAACATCGCGGGTCTGCCCGAGGACCGCGTGGAATTGGTCGTGGGTGACATCTGCGATGCGGATCTGCTGGACCGTATCGTGCCGGGCCATGACGCGATCGTGCATTACGCGGCCGAGTCGCATAACGACAATTCCATCGCGGATCCGGAACCGTTCCTGAGGACCAACGTGGAGGGCACGTTCCGTCTGTTGGAGGCGGTGCGCAAGTACGGGATCCGCTACCATCATGTGAGCACGGACGAGGTGTACGGGGACCTCGCGCTGGATGATCCGGCGAAGTTCACCGAGCATACGCCCTACCATCCGTCCAGCCCGTATTCGTCGACGAAAGCCGCGAGCGATATGCTGGTGCGCGCGTGGACGCGCACGTACGGGATCCGCGCGACGATTTCGAACTGCAGCAATAATTACGGGCCTTTCCAGCATGTGGAGAAGTTCATCCCGCGCCAGATCACGAACATCCTGGACGGGAAGCGTCCGAAGCTGTACGGCAAGGGCGAGAACGTGCGCGACTGGATCCACACCGAGGACCACAGCTCGGGCGTGTGGACGATCCTGACGAAGGGCCGTATCGGCGAGACGTATCTGATCGGCGCTGACGGCGAGAGGAACAACATCACCGTATTGCGCATGATCCTGAAGATGATGGGCCAGGCGGAGGACGCGTTCGACTGGGTCAAGGACCGTCCGGGCCATGACCGCCGGTACGCGATCGACTCGACCAGGCTGCGCACCGAATTGGGCTGGACCCCGAGGCACACCGACTTCGAATCGGGCCTCGCGCAGACGATCGAATGGTACACCGAGAACCGTGCCTGGTGGGAGCCGGCCAAGGCTGCGACCGAGGAGCGTTACAAGCGGCAGGGCCAGTGAGGCCCGGACCGCGTGGACGGGCGGGGGAATCGGATCATGCTCCCTTTCCTTGTCCGTCCGCGTGGGGGACGCGGGTCCGGGCGTGCCGGTTTCCGCCTGTGTTTTGATGTTTTTTGAGGATGGAGTGAGTGATGGATTTCGAGAAGGATCTGAGGGCCGTGGAGACGAACATTCCCGGTCTGGTCGTGTTCGACCTGCCGGTGCATGGCGATAACCGTGGCTGGTTCAAGGAGAATTGGCAGCGTGCGAAGCAGACCGCGTTGGGGTTGCCTGATTTCGGTCCGGTGCAGAACAACATCAGCTTCAACGCGAAGAAGGGCGTGACGCGTGGCATCCACGCGGAGCCGTGGGACAAGTACATCAGCATCGCTGCCGGTAGCGTGTTCGGCGCGTGGGTGGACCTGCGTCCGGGCGACTCGTTCGGCCAGGTGTATACGACCGTGTTGGATCCGAGCAAGGCGATCTACGTGCCGCGTGGCGTGGGCAACAGCTTCCAGGCGTTGGAGGACGGTACCGTGTACACGTACCTCGTGAACGCGCACTGGAGCCTAGAGCAGAAGAGGACGTACACGTTCGTGAACCTCGCCGACCCGGACCTGCACATCCAGTGGCCGATCCCGTTGGAGGAGTCCGAGCGGTCCGAGGCGGATTTGCATCATCCGATGCTCAGGGATGCGAAGCCCATGGCGCCGCGTCGTACGATGGTGACGGGCTGCAACGGCCAGCTGGGCCACGCGATCCGCGACTACGTGGAGAGCCATGGTCTGGAGGGGTTCGAGTTCAACGACATCGACACGTTCGACTTCTCCGACCCGGCCCAGTACGACCAATTCGACTGGAGCCTGTACGGGACGGTCATCAACGCGGGCGCGTACACGGCCGTGGACAGGGCGGAGACCCCGGAGGGTCGTGCCTTGGCGTGGAAGGCGAACGCGCAGGGGCCGGCGTTGTTGGCGCGTGTGGCCCGTGAGCATAACATCACGTTGGTGCACGTGAGCTCGGATTACGTGTTCGACGGGACGCGCGAGCTGCACGACGAGACCGAATCGTTCGCTCCGTTGGGCGTGTACGGGCAGTCGAAGGCCGCGGGCGACATCGCGGTCGCGAACGCGCCGCGTCATTACATCCTGCGTTCGAGTTGGGTGATCGGCGAGGGCCATAACTTCGTGAAGACCATGATGGGCTTGTCCGACCGGGTCGCGAACGGTGACCTGCCCCGGGTGACGGTGGTGGACGACCAGTACGGGCGTCTCACGTTCACCCGTGACATGGCCGAAGCGATCTTCCACCTGCTCGGTTCGGACGCCGCGTATGGCACGTATGATCTGACGGGTTCCGGCTCGGTGAGGTCCTGGGCGGATATCGCGCGTATGGTGTTCGATCTGGCGAACGGGAACGGCGAGAAGGTCGAGCCTATCAGCACTGCGGAGTATTTCGCGAACGCGAAGAACCCGGTGAGCCCGCGTCCGACGTATTCCGCGTTGGATCTGACGAAGATCGAGGCGACCGGGTTGAAAGTGCCCGATTGGGAGGAGTCCCTCAAGGCATACGTTACCAAGGAACTGAACAAGTAGCGGACCATGCTTGGGCGGCTCTCTTCGCGGGGTCGCCCGGCATTTGACAATACGCAATAGAGAAGGGGAATCCACATGAAGGGCATTATTCTTGCCGGTGGTTCGGGCACGAGGTTGTATCCGCTGACCACGGTCACGTCGAAGCAGCTGCTGCCGGTATACGACAAGCCGATGATCTACTATCCGCTCAGCGTGCTGATGATGGCCGGGATTCGTGACATCCTGATCATCAGCACGCCGAAGGATCTGCCGAACTTCGAGCGGCTCCTGGGTGATGGTTCGCATTACGGGGTGCGGTTCTCGTACAAGGTGCAGCCCAGCCCGGACGGGTTGGCTCAGGCGTTCCTGTTGGGTGAGGAGTTCATCGCGGGCGAGCCGTGCGCGCTGGTGTTGGGCGACAACATCTTCTACGGCAACGGTCTGGGCGCGACTCTGCGTGGCGCGGTCGCGAAGGCCGAGTCCGGCGAGGGCGCGAGCGTGTTCGGCTATTATGTCGACGATCCGGAACGGTATGGCGTGGTCGAGTTCGACGAGGACAGGAAGGCCGTGTCCATCGAGGAGAAGCCTGCGAAGCCGAAGTCGCATTACGCGGTGACCGGCCTGTACTTCTACGACGAGCACGTGGTCGAGTACGCGAAGCGGGTGGAGCCGAGTGCGCGTGGCGAGTTGGAGATCACGGATCTGAACCGCATGTACCTGGACGCTGGCATGCTGAACGTGCGCACGCTGGGGCGTGGCTACGCGTGGTTGGACACGGGCACGATGGATTCTTTGTTCGAGGCGGGGGAGTTCGTGCGTACCGTGCAGCGTGCGCAGGGTCTGCCGATCGCAATCGTGGAGGAGATCGCCTTCGAGAACGGTTGGATCACGCGCGACGAGCTCATGGAGTCCGCGGATCGTTACGGCAAGAGCCCCTACGGCCAGCATCTCAAGGGCATTGCCGACGGCGAGATCATGCTCGTCCCCAACCAAAAGAACTGACTTGATGCAGCGTCTTCAAGGCGCCACATCAAGTCAGCTCTGCCTACCAGTATGCCCTAGCCCCGTTGTCCCAGATATCCGTTTTCCCATATTCAAGTGCAGTAATGATGTCTTGATTCAACTTGCTACGCAGGTCATCACAGATTTCCGTTTGGAATAGTGGAATGAAGCACACGTCCCATGTGAGCTTATGGCTATCCGGATCGGGGCAAAACAATATTGCTGTGGCCTGAACCGCTTGGAGGAATTGCTTCGTCTGGGGTTTGTACTCCATCAGTAGGGCGTAAACGTCCTTACTGATATCCATTAAAATCTTGGTGAGCAGATTACTTGAGATGGAGTCTCCATCAGAGTATCGTTTTTGGCTTTCCTCATCATCGTTTTCCTGCCGTGATTTGCGTGCTGCGACTGTGTTTTTCCTATGTCTATTTCGCGATGGGCCGAATCCTAGTGAGTTACGTCGTGAGAGAGTGAATGCTGCTTTGCAGGCATTGATAAACGTATCTTCATCCGGAATCGTGTCTGCGGCTTCGCTGAGCGCGAATGCGATAGAAGCTACGATGTCGCAAAGTACGTGTGCTTGGGACAAATATTCGCCGGCTTTAGGGGCTAAATCCTTGAAAGAATCAATGCCGTGTCTTTGTACACAAGCGCAAAGTCTTGACACTTGCTGACTCGTCATGGAATTCTCTTTTGCCCAGTGAGGTATATCAATTACTCGGCAATAATCAATTATGGGATGAGTTATATCCTCGCAAAGAAAGAACACGCGCTCAGGTTGTCTCTGCGCATGGATGATTGCCGTTGCTTTATCGTGTGGAATATCGACAATATGGGCTTGGACAGTTTGGATTTTATCAGCAAGAGCCTTCTTATATTTGTCAGGTAGTTTCTTACTGTTTTCGAGAGTAAGGACCATTCTGAGTAATTGGGCGTGTGCGATACCTGCGCATGAACAGATGCAGTCGAATCCATTTGCGAATGTGCAGCTACCTTGACCTCGTCCAGTGTGAATATCTATGAAGGGGTTTTCGAAATTTACCCGGATGGGTAGAGCCATGTTTCTCCTTTCAGCTCTGTTTATTAGATTTCAGCGTTTCGATTACTTTTGGCATATCGGTCCAAGGGGCGTATTCCTGCTCATGATTAGGCGCGAGTCTGTTACGCCCCTGGCGGTTTTCCGTTGTATTGTGCCGGGCTGCATTGCGTATGGCGGCATCGAGATGTTCTTTGTCAATGAGCTCGGTGTTGATGTATTTGTTACGGTTTCCGCCGACAACTTTAGCTTCTGCTGCAGCTGACTCGACATCAGGTGTCAGTGTATAGCTTGACGGGCAAGCCGTCACATAGTCGAGCAGCCAGACCTCGAAGCAAGGATTGGAAATGATGAGTTCGATTCCATTGTCATTGCAGATTCTCGCTGCTTCGCCGTGGTCGTGAAAATCGTCAACATCGACCACCACCCAGATTCGTTCATAACAATCTGTAGAAGTATCTCGCTTGTCTTCCCTCTTCAACTTAACAGCGAGCTTCGCGAGCTGCTTAGGGCTGTTGTTCTTCTGTTGATAGTCAATGATGACATCGTATAGGGACTCAAGCTGCTTGAAATACTGTTTCTCAGTGACTGCTCCGCCGGCCACGACAAGAAAGCGTCTCTTGCGCGGTCGGCGCGACCGTGCGGCTTTACGTCCATGTGCAGGAACGTTTCGCTTTTTCGATATCAGGCATCAACCACATTCACGATCTGGGCGAAAGCGGTATGAAAATCAGGCCGTGGTATGGCGCCGTACACGCCGTTGAGATAGTTCTTGCCGATGTTTTCCATATTCCGAATACCCAGATTGGTCACCGGGAACAATTCCGAAACGCCTTCCTTGTTCTTTTCCGCAAGCCAGATCTGATCTGGTGCCAGTAAACGCTTTGCCGAACCGGACTGATTGATCAGCGACACGTCATGAGTCGTGAAAATAAGCTGGGAACCGTGAGGATTCGTTTCCGCGTCGGCATACAGCGCCACCAGCTCCTTCACCAGAGCCGGATGCAGACTGGTATCGATCTTGTCGATAAGCGTCACCGACTGCTTCGACAGCTGGCGAAGAGCAAGCGAGAAGAATGACAGCGCAGCAACGGTGCCCCTGGACTCATCATCAGGACCGAATCCTGCGGAAGATGATTCGCCGGTATGAGTGAACATCAGCTGGGAAGCGTTCTTGACATTGAATGTCTCATCCACTTTGTTCTCATCCATGCCGAGTTGCTTATGCATCTCTTCCTTGAACTGAGCCCAGAGATCCGGTGGGACGTCCACAGGAACGCTTTTCACGTCACTGATGCCGAAGTCTGCATACCTAATCAATGTGGCCAGATGTTTCGAAAGCGGTGTCTCTTTCTTGAACTCATCCAACAGCGTAGGCTGCTCCTGTTCGAAAGCGCTTGCTTCGTAATAGGCTATGCCACTTTGGAAGAATGAAAATGCCGGCCGAATGGACTCAATACCGGCAGCTGCGGCTGCGGAAAGCAGAAGTGCATTCGGCCTGAGTTCTATGGTCTTGCGTACTTGTGAGCGAGGTCCTTTGAAGGAAGGACCGAATTTCACCCCATCCGTTGAGGAACGGGAAAACAGCAGAGAGGAGTGCGTGGAAAAACGTCCTTGCAGTTTTTTGAAGAAGATGAGATCTTCCTCAAGAATCCGTTCATTGTCATAGCGGAACCAATACTGGTATTTCAGTCCATCGTTCGCGATGAATGCAAGGAAGAACATGGACGAATGCGAGAAAGGATCCTTTCGTAACAGAAAAGGTTCCCTGGGAATAGGACTGCTTGCATCCCCTTGGCTGTAGCTATTTACCACCATGTTGCGCATAGCGCGCAATGCCTTCAGAAAATTGGACTTTCCCGATGCATTGGCGCCGTATATGGCTGCGATTGGAGAATGGAGAGACTCATCAGATTCCATGAACCGTTTTTCGCGAGTCATGGAGAAAGACTGCTCGTCTCGGAAACTCCTGAAGTTCGAAAAACTAAAATCAATCAGCATCGGGTTGCCTCGCAAGTATATTTTGCTCCTTTGATACTGAGATTATATCCAGAAATATACTCATTTTGCAATTTTCTGCTAAAGGCGGTGGTTTCATTGTGCTTATTGTTGCCGTATTGGAGATATCTAGTTACCGTTATACCCATGCTTGCGCGTATCCAGAGCCTCCTTCCAATAGGATTCCCTGGCGAGCGCGACGTCTTTAGGCACGGTGAAGTCGTAATGTTCCAGAAGCGTGTAGCGGAAATGCGTCTGCACGTACTCCAACCCGTGCTGTTTCACAATGGCAATCAGCCCAGTATCGTTTCCGTGACCATCGCGGATGTAGTCCTGCCAACGCTGGTATATGCCGTTCCTTCCGGTGGCGCTTCCCACATACAGTTTCCCGTTATCGGTATTGGTAATTACATACACGCCTTGCTGACGGGACAGCGTATTCTTCCAGCTTGCCTTGTCGTTCTCCCGGTAGTGCCCGAATAGTTCGAGGGGGAAGATTATTGTTGGAAAGGATATTGTCAACGTGAGATGGGGAAGTTCAGTGACTTCTGTAGAGAACGCTAATGTGCAGCAGCCTACCGCACCGCAAGGGGTAGTTGAGGAAGCGGATGACGGCATCACTCTGATGGATCTGCTCAAAATCATTCGTAAGCATCTGGCCACCGCGATTATTGCATTCGTGGTGGTGGTGGCAGGCGTGAGCGCCTATACCTTCCTCGCTCCGGCGAAGTATACGGCTACGGCTCAGACCATGGCTACTTACAATGCTTCTCAAAATGGTGTCGACATTAACCAGCAGTCCGCTGGCGGCAGCTACATTTCCAACCAAATCACCTCATATCCGACGCTTGCCACCACTTCGAAGGTGCTTAAGCCGGTCATTGATGATCTTGGTCTGGACGAAACTGTGACGGATCTTGCCGGCCAGGTCACCGTCACCAATCCGACCAACACCGCATTCGTGAACATTGCCGTGGTGGATGGAGATCCGAAGCAGGCCGCGGACATCGCCAATTCCGTTGCCGAATCGCTGAAGAACGTCATTGAAAGCGACCTGTACTCCGGAGATAAGTCCCCGGTGAAGCTTTCCATCGTGCAGAAGGCACAGGTCCCGACGTCTAAGTCTTCGCCGAAGACTGCCCTGTATTTGGCTGTCGGTGTGGTGCTCGGCATCATCATCGGCGTGTTCGCCGCACTCATCAAAGACCTCCTCAACACCAAGGTTGAAGAGACTTCCGACGTGCGCGGCATCGTCCGAGCATCCTCCCTTGGCTCCGTTCCGATGGACGCTTCGCTTGATGATAAGCGTCCGGTGCTGGTGAGCCAGCCTAACGGCGCTATTGCCGAGGAATTCCGTCGTATCCATACGAATATCGATTTCCTGCAGACCGACCGCACCGAAGGTGTGGGCCAGCTGCTTGTCATCACGTCTGCGCAGCCGTCCGAAGGCAAGACCACCATGGCTATCAACACTGCGGTGGCCCTTGCTGAAGATGGTGCGAAAGTACTGCTTATCGACGCTGATCTTCGCCACCCGTCTGTCGCCCATCATTTGGGTATTGAAGGTGCCGCCGGTCTGGCGCACGTGCTGTCCGGACAGATGGGCCCGAAGGACGTGGTGCAGAGCTACTGGAAGCCGAACCTGCACATTCTGCCTGGCGGCAAGAGACCGGCGAACGCTGGCGTGCTGCTGAGCTCCGAAACCATGAAGCTCATGGTGGAGCAGGCGCTCACCCAATACGATTACGTGATTATTGATACCGCCCCGTTGACGGTGTCCAACGATGGCGCGGTATTCGGCCGTTGGGCCAAAGGCCTTCTGCTGGTGGTCAGCCGTAACGTGTGCGAGAAGAAGTCCCTGCAGGAGGCGTCCGACACGCTTGCTACCGCGCAGGTGCCGGTGCTTGGCTTCATCTTCAACCGTGCAGATCCGAAGAAGGTCAACTCCCACTCCAACTATTACTACTACTATGAAGATGGTGCTCCGCGTAGCAGCCATCGTGCAAACGGCAAGAAGAAGAGGATCTGACGTTTTCCTTCTTCACGGAATGAGGGGTGTATGGCAACTGAGAACGATGATTCCCAGTCTATGAACGGTATTCTGTCCAACATATCTCGGGATGTGGTGGACACCAGCTGGGATATTCCTCCGCTGACCTTCCCCAAATTGCAGCCTACCGATTCGGAAGAGGCCGATGGTGCGGATGAGACTCCGCTTGCGGAGCCCCGCACCATCGCTTCCTCCGTGCCTGCGCAAATGGAACAGCCGGTTTCGGCTGCGCCAACAATCGCGAATATACCCAGTATGCCGCTCGACACCATCGATTTCGATGAAGCGGTTGCCCCAGCCGATGCCGAGGAAACCGCCACTTTGCCACCCCTCGTCTCTTCGACAGATGAACAGGACGCCGAAGCGACTCAGGCCTTTGATACATCAGATGGCATAACCGACCTAGAGGAGCTGGCCGCGGAAGATCCGGAACATGATCCGCTGAAAACCATTCCGGTCGCACCGAAAGAGCCGTCTGCGGACAAGCGAAAGATTATTGCCATTGTCGCTGCGATTGCGGCAGTGGCGGTTGCTATTGCCGGTGTCATCGTGGTACGCAATCGTATCAATTCGAAAGAACAGCGTGCGGCAGCGGTGGTATGTGAGAAGGCGAAATCCAAATACTCCAAAGCCAACGAAAAACTGCAAAACGCTATCGAACAGGCAACCAGTTTGCAGGGCACTGCGGCAAACCAGGTGGCGGATGCCGCCACAATCGACCAGCTCACTCAGGCCGTGACCAAGGCGCAAAACCTCAAGACGGTCGGCGGATGCTCGGTGCTGCTGTCCGAAACCACACTGCGTGCGCACGCCCGTAGCATGAGCAAGCAGATCAGCAATATCAAAGAACAGTCCAAGGCCGTTACCGCAGCAGCCACAGCTGTGGCCGCCAGCAAGCGAGCTTTGGAAGTGAATAAGACGACTGCCGCGTTGCAGAAGACCATTGCCGACGCAAAGACGTTGCTTGACGGTTCTGCAGGCCAAGTTGCGGACGAGTCGACACGTGACGCGCTTGCCAAGGCGATTGACGCTGCCCAGAAACTCCTCGATGGCAAAAGCGCCGATGTTGCGGCCATGCAGAACGCTTCGAAGGTGATTTCCTCGACTTCTGACGGCGTAAACAAGTCTGTGGCGGAGCAAACTGCGGCCAATGCCCAGTCGAATACCAATTCGAATACCAATAACGGCACTACGAACCGGCGCTACACGTATACGTGGCAATTTGGTCCGGGCTCTGGAAACGGTGTGAACGGTGGTGGTTCGACCGGTGGCAATAACAATGGTGGCTCAACCGGTGGTAATGGCGATTCGACCGGCAACGGTAACGGTGGTTCGACCGGCGGTAACGGCGGTTCTAACGACGGTAATGGCGGTTCGACCGGTGGTAATGGCGATTCGAACGGCAACGGTGGTTCAACCGGCGGTAACGGTGGTAATGGCGATTCGAACGACAATGGCAATGGTGGTTCGGACGGCAGTAACGACAACTCAGATACAGGTACTGCTGGCGAATAAGCCATACCGGAGAAGGATTTGGATATAGCGAATGGTACCCCCATAGGTCCCTCTTAATTTCTGGGGGGGGGCTGTGGTAAATTGTTTGCCGTATGCAGCTGAAGGGGAGGGAGATACATGCAAGGCGTGAATACCGGTGAATCCGGCGCACCAAACGGCGAGCAAGGTATGAGGACTCAAGAGATTCATATCGTCTCGTCCAATGCGCATCGACAGGCATACGCGTCCATGCAGAATCAGCGTCTGCAAAAGCAGTTCGAGCCGATGACTTTTTCCAATACCCCGTTTCCTGCGGAAAAGGAAGGACATAGGCGCGGCAAGGCTGAATCGACTCCCCGGTGGCGTTTCGCCTTCGTCGCCAGCCTGATCGCCATCGATTTGGCAGTGATGCTGCTTTCGTTGACCGTCAGCCTTGTAATCAACGGTGCTGCTTTCGATGCCATCGGCGATGTGATGCCGTTTTGGCTTTTCCTCATTCTGTTCAGCCTGATTTGGTTGCTGTGCTTGGCATTCGCGGGCACATACCACCGCCATGTTATGGCGGACGGCTATGAGCTGTATGCCAAAATCATCAATGCGTCGTTGCTGACCATCATCTCATACTGCAGCCTTGCATTTATTTTCAAACTTGCATTGCCCCGTACTGCGTTGATTATCGCGCCAGTCATCGCCTTCTTCTTGGATATCATCGCACGTTGGCAGATGCGTCAAGCGTTGCATCGTCACCGCAGCAAAGGCTCTTGCAAGTACAGAACGGTGGTCATCGGATCTTCCGATGGCATCAACAAAGCCTTGCAGACCATGCGCAACTGCATGAATTGGGGGTACGAACCAGTTGCTGTATGCCCAATTGAAGCGGATCCAGCTTCAAAAGACGCTTATGTGGTTACCTCATACACACCGGATGCCAATATCGAAGGCTCCAGCAAACTTAAGGTGATTCCTTTCAACTCGGCATTCCCACGTATTTGCGAAAGCCTCGGTGTACAGGAAGTCTATGTGGCTGACGTGCTTTCGCGTGATTCCGAAATGTTGCATGGTCTTTCTCTTGCGGTGGAGTCGCTGGGTATGGAACTTGCCTTGGCGGTCTCCCTGGCGGATGTGAGCGGTCGCCGTTTGTATCTGCGAAACACCACGGAACAGCCAGTTCTGTTGGCTTCCCTGCCGCAGTACACGGGAGCTGCGAACGTAATCAAGCGTTTGCTGGACATCATCGGCTCACTGTGCGCGCTGATTATTTCCTCTCCGATTCTTCTCGGCGTCGCCATCGCCATCAAGCTTGATGATGGCGGTCCGGTGTTCTTCTCTCAGACCCGTATCGGACTGCACGGCAAGCCGTTCAAAATGTATAAATTCCGTTCCATGGTCACCAATGCTGAGGAGCTGAAGAAGAAACTCGCTGAGGAAACTGGGCAGGAAGACCGGTTCATCTTCAAAATGAAAGATGATCCGCGTATCACCAAGGTAGGTCACTTCATCCGTAAGACTTCTTTGGATGAGTTCCCGCAGTTCTACAACGTGCTCAAGGGCGATATGTCTCTGGTCGGTCCGCGCCCGGCATTGCCGGAAGAAGTGGCCCGCTATGGTTCCCTATATTCCGCCCGACTGCTGGTCAAGCCGGGCATCACCGGTCCGTGGCAGGTGTCCGGCCGGTCCGATCTTTCACAGGAGCAAAGCGAATATTTGGACGTCTCCTACATTGAGAATTGGTCCATCGCTGGAGATCTTGCGATTCTTGCCAAAACCGTGATGGTAATCTTCACTGGCCGTGGATCGTACTGAGCCAATAAGTGGGTTTTCTGTGATTTTCCCTCTGTTCTTGTGATGGAACAGAGGGAAATTTCATTTGGCGGCCGAAAAAAGGGGTGCCATGTGGCACAATAATGCGCTGGAATAGTCAAATTGAGTGCTTAATGATTTGAGGAGCAAAGCATGGGGCAACATGCTCAAGCAATACGGGAAAAACATACGGCACGGAATGTGACGCTTATTGTACTTGCGGTGCTGATCGTGTTACTCGCCATTGCCGCAGTGTTCGGTATGCAACTGTATAAGCAGGCAAAAAGCGTCAAGGCACACGAATCGCAAGCCATATCCTCACTATCCGCAATCAATGACCCTGCAAAGCTCAAGGATGCCGCCGCGTCGCAGGCGTCCATCGCGCAGGCTCAGCAGCAGACGGCGCAGGCCAAGCAGATTGCGCACGGTTCACTATGGAACGTGGCTGCGAAAATGCCGTTCGTCGGCAGTGACATCGCCACTGTGCAAGGCATGACGGAAGTCGTGGACAACCTTGCACAGCAGACACTGCCATCGTTGACCACTGCGGTGCAACAGCTTGCCGGGGCCAATCTTTCCGGTGCGGAAGGGCAACTCAACCTGCAGCCAATCGCCGATGCGCAAGGCAACTTCGACAAGCTCAACCAGCAGGTGCAGCAGCAGAACAAGCAGTATAACAGTCTTGCCGAGCCGAAAATCGGCATGGTGAAGAAAGCCTATCAGCAGGGCAAAGACCAGCTTGACAACATCGCCGATCTGGTCGGACAGGTCAGCAACGCCACTCACATGCTGCCTTCCTTCCTCGGCCAGAACGGTGCCCGCACATACTTGCTGGCGGCGCAGACCACATCCGAAACACGTTCCGGCGGCGGCTTGGTTGGCTCCCTCGGCACCATGACTGCGGATCATGGCAAAATCGCGGTGGGGGACTTCCACCCGAATGCTGAATTCGTCAACGGCAACAACGGCACCGCTGAGGAACATGCGGTATTCAACAGGCCGTTGGGTTTCTCCTTCGACGTGCGAGACACCTTCGCGGTGCCGGATGTTTCCCGCAACGCGGAAATGCTCAACGCTTCATGGCAGCGTTCGCAATATGCCTGCAACATCGACGGTTTGATTTCCGTGGATCCGGTGTTCATCCAGAAGATGGTGGAGATCAACGGACCAGTCACTTTGTCCAACGGCACTGTGCTTACCGGCGAGAACACCGCCGAATACATGCTCAACACCATCTACAAGGACGTTCCTGTGGCACAGCAGGACGAATACTTCGAGTACATTGCCAAAACGGTGATGGACGGCGCTTTTGGCAACATGACTGTGGACAAGATGATGAAGGTGGCGCAAAGCATCGGTGATTTGGCCGAGAACCGCCACTTCTACGCCTACACGTTCCACGATGACGAAGCGAAGTACTTCCAAGGTGCTGGACTCGCCAAGAATGCGCCTGAGAGCGAGACCAATCCGGAAACGGGCATTTACATCAGCGAGCAGAATCCTTCGAAGATGGGTTGGTATATCGACCGTACCAGCGAAGTGACCAAGACAGGTGACAAGACCTACCACGTGAAGTACACGCTGACCAACCGTATGACTTCCACGGAAATGGCTACCTGCACGAGTTACATTCTCGGTGGTGAGCAGAAGGGCGTTGGTGGCGTGCCCGTGGCGCCGAGTGGCACATCCGCGCAGCGTGTGCTGATTTACGCGCCTGCAGGTGGTTCGATTGGATCAATCGCCGTGACCGGTGATGTGCGTGACCGTAGCAATGCCACCATGGACGGCAAGCCATTGAACTCCAGTATGGCGTACATCGCACCTGGCAAGAGCGTGACGTACGAGTTCGACGTGACCGTGTCTGACAAGGCCACGGCTGATATGAAGCTCGATCAGACGCCGTGTGGCAAAATGACCAATGATGTGAAATACAACTATTGAAATATGGCGCGGTAATTCTCGACATTATTGGTGCATGATTTCCTTGAATTCATCTCAATGAAAACTTGTTCAATGAAGTCTATGAATTATTGCTATATTCTTGGAAATACAGGGGGTATTTCTGCTGGAAAGCGGAGATACCCCCTATTTTATTAGTGAAAAAAGGGTGTATTTATGCGAATTGTTGTATTATATTGCATGTAATTAATATCCTATATTTTCAAGGGGTTGGCATGTCTGTTCTTGACGGATTTGAAGCAGTGGGAGAAAAGATCACCACCAATAAGATGACCATGACGGTCATGGAATCATCCGTTCGCTTTTCCAAAGGCGTGACCGAAGCGCTCGGATGCCCGGCATACGTGAAATTGTTGGTGAATGACAAGCAGAAGAAGATCGCAGTCCAGGCATGCGACGCCAAAGACGAGAACGCCATCAAGTTCTGCAAGACCAAGCGAAGCAAGGCCGATGGCGTCGACTCTGACGCTGCAGGAAAGGCTTCTTCCGTGACCGTGCGTACCACCGATGTGCTGGTAGCGGTGCAGAAGTATTTCACTTTCCCGCCGGTCGCAGACGACCAGATCGCCTATTTCGCCATGGATGGCGAGTCCTACCCGGATGAGAAGGTTGTCATTTTTGCTGTGGCCGATGCTGCAAAGGGTGTATCCGGCAAGCGCGGTCCCCGCAAAGGTTCGCATCATACGGCCAAAGATGGCGAGTAAGTGAACAATATTCCGCTCAGCTTGAAAAATCGCATATAGTACAGTTCTCTTGATGTGAGTGCTGTACTATATGCAGTATCTTGATAGGCTGTGCGAAACGTCCATAAACGCTAATAATGAGTACGTATGCATCCAGCCCAAAAATCCTGAAAAAGGGAGCTTGGAATGAATGTGGCAGGTAGTGGGCGTGTAGGATCTTCGTTCAGTATTCGAGTCGCTCAAAATAACGTGCTTGGTTGGCGATGGACGGTGGAAAAAGAGCATGACGGCTTTTTCGAGCCCGTTGCGTCTGGCCGTTCGCTCACGCGTAAGATGGCCAAAAGGGCCGCGATAAAAGCGATGAATGAATTGCGTGCATAAACAACCGTAACGCCATGAATGGCCTGCATCTTTCCATATGAAATATAAAAGAGGCATATAAGACAGGAGAGGCTCCGCACAATGTGTGCGGAGCCTCTCCTGTCTGAAAAACTAAAACTCAGTAGCAGTGGTTGGCGAGCCAGTAGGTGTAGGCGCCCTGGATGGAGCCGTAGCGCTGTGCGCAGTAGCCCCAGAACCACTTGAGCTGGGTCTGATAGTTGGTGGCCCAGTCAGCGCCGGCGCTCACCATCTTCGAACCGGGCAGAGCTTGCGGCAGGCCGTAGGCACCGGAAGACGGGTTCGTGGCGGAAACATTCCAACCGGATTCGTGGGAAATGATGTACACGGTCGCGGTGAAATCAGCCTCGGAATAGCCGCTGGACAGCAGATAATCGTGAGCCCACTGCTGCATTTCGCCAGCCGGCACGGTGGTGCCGATCGACGCTGCGGCCGCGGACGGCGTGGACGAGGAGCCGGTGCCGACGAGGATCACCTTGTCGGTCGGAGCCTTCTTCACGAAAGAGCTGATCATATTGGAAGACATGACCTTGCCGCCGGACTTGGTGACGAGGTTCGTGGTCTCCATAACACCGTTCGCGCCTTCGGTCTCGACCTTCTCCTGGCCCTTCGGCAGGCTGGAGGTCTCCTTCTTGACCGTGTTGAATGCGATATCCGTATCAGACACCTCAACGGAAGCGCCGGCACGTTCGATCTTGATGACGGTGTTCTCGTTCACCTTCGTATCCAAAGACGGGGAAACGGTGTCTTCCGTATCAAGGGTGATGTCGCCCGCGTCAAGCACGGACTTCACGTCGGTGAAATGCATGCCGGGAACCACGCGGGTCTTGCCGTTGATCTTCACGGTGACGTACGAAGTATCTCCGGAAAGCGCCTCACGGGCGTTGCCACGGGAGGCTTCGATGCTGTCGGTGACGGAATACGCGGTGACCTGCTTGGCAGGAGACTTCTCCGCGGTGGCGTACAGATTATGCGACACGATGCCGCCAGTGGCCAACAGCCCCACTGCCGCAACCGTTGCGACAATCTTCACCATCTGAGATTTGCCCGGCAAGGCAAACGTAGTTGGTTGGGCATGTTTCTTATGGCTAGCCATTCTGCTCCTACATCGGGTACAATTCCTCGGCGGATTCCGTGCCTAGGGCACGGCGCACAACCGCTAGGGTTCCGCCGGAATGCGCGCAACTGCATATAGTCTACCGCACCCCAAGGAACTTGAAGATAACGTATGCAACGCGCAGGCGACGGGCCGAATCATCGTTCCGACTGACTACTTGGCGTTTTCACTTTGGCGTCTCCGCTGGAAGCGGTGTTCCCATCGGAAGCGGCCGCATCCATATCCAACGCCTTGGCCTGGCTGATCAGATCATCCAAATCGGAAGCGCGCAACGCGCCGGCCTGTTGGAAGATGATCTGCTGCTTCTTGACGACCATCAGCGTCGGCACTGCCTGAACCTTGGCCGCGGCGGCCAGATCGGGATTCTGATCGATATCCACCTTCGCGAAATAGACGTCCGGATTCGCCTCGCTTGCCTTCTCGAACGTTGGGCCGAATGCACGGCACGGACCGCACCACGTGGCCCAGAAATCCACGAACACTAGATCATTGGATTCGACGACCTGGTTGAAATCCTGCGAAGTGACTGCATGCGTTGCCATATGCGTTCCCCATTCCCCGGCTTACGCTATAAGCCGATTTCAAAAACAATATCGTGCAATGCTGCGCAATATTGCGAAAGACCGTTTGCGAAAAGTATATAGCCGCACGCCACGCAAACACACTGCCGCACCCGATTGCGCTATGGGAAGAATCGGAAGCACGTGACATTCACATGCCGTGCGTGATAATGGAACCATGCCAGTGATGAATGATGAAGTGCCCGACGAGGGCGATTTCGACGCCAACCGCCATCGCGGGGAATTCGACGACATTACGCCGGAGGATTTCATCCGCGGAATGGGCAACCCTCCGGGATGGCTCCCATCGGACGAAATCAACCGCATGCGCCACGAAATACCGATTCCGTACGTCGTGGTCGTGCCGGTGCGCACCGACGATCTCGGCAGGGTGGCGCAAATCGGCTCGCTGCTGCGCGTCACCGACGACGGCGGTATCGAACGCACATTGATCGCCGGACGTGTGCTCTATCACGAATCGTTGCGTGAAGCGGTGGCGCGCAACGTCGCAAAAGATTTGGGCGATATCGCCCTGCCGCAGCTGCCGATCAGCCTGCAGCCGTTCACCGTGGCCGAATTCTTCCCGACACCCGGCCTGTCCGACTATTACGATCCACGCCAACATGCGATCGCGCTGTGCTACGTGGTGCCGATCGCCGGCGATTGCAAGCCGCAGGACGAGACGCTCGATGTGGAATGGGTCGACCCGTCCGGAGACATGCTCGACACCTTCGTCGGGCAGATGGCCAATGGTTACGGCACCATCGTGCGGCAGGCGCTCGCATGGACCGGCAAGTAGGACAAGCCGCGCACGCGAGGCAAGAGCTAGTCAAACTAGGCGAACAGGCAGATAGGGGAGGATTAGAAAAAAATATGACGATTGAACTGAACAACAACGTATATGCGGACGGCGGCAACGATACCGCAACCACGCCGGTGGTGCTCGTGCACGGCTTTCCGGTGGACCACCGCATGTGGGACGAGTGCGCGGCGGCTTTACGCGACCAAGCTGTGAAACAAGGCGTGAAACCATTTGCGATCTGGGCTCCGGATATGCCCGGCGCCGGCGAAGGACCGATTCCGTCCGACGAAGACAGCGGCGGCAAGGACGCCGACGGCGCGTTCCCGTACGGACTGGACCGTATGGCGGACGCGTACGTGGGCCTGCTGCACGCCGCCGGCTACGGCAAGGCCATCTGGGTGGGCCTGTCGATGGGCGGCTACCTGATTCTCGACATCCAACGCCTGCATCCGGAAGCGGTGGCGGCGCTCGCCCTGTGCGACACGAAAGCCGACGCCGACTCCGCCGACATGCGATTGAAGCGCGTCGCAATCGCCACCGACTGCGAAACGACCGGCACACACGAGCCGGTCATGGGATTCGCCGTGCCGTCGGAAGCCGATTCCACCGTGAAACAGTCGGACGCCTACTGCAGGCAGTTCGAAACGTGGATCAACGAACAGCCCGCCGACGGCATCGCCTGGCGCGAACGCATGGCCGCTGGCCGTCCCGACCTGAACGACGTGCTGCCGAACATCAACGTGCCAGTCGCAGTAATCTGCGGCGACAAGGACCCGTCCAGCCCGCCGGCAGTGATGAAGCCGGTCGCCGACGCGATGACGAAAACCGACGTGACGATGACGGTGATCGACGACTGCGGCCACTTCAGCGCGTACGAACACCCCGACCAGGTGGCCGCCGCGTTACTGGAACTGGTGAAGCGAGTCGGCTGAGCCGGCTGCGACGATTATCTGTGGCAGACCATCCGGCGTATCGACAAGATATAGAGAAAATATATAAAACGTATATACGAAATATGTACTACGTATGTATAGCGAATATATTCCGTATATAACACGCATGAAAGAGGCAACACAACCATGAGCGTGTTCTCACCACTGGCATTGACGCAGACCCTGCCGTTCCTGCCACTCGCCCAAGGAGACATCGACTACGAAGTGGCACGACGCGGCGAACCCGACCTGTTCGCCAAAGTCCTGGCGGAACCGGCAACGAAAGTCATCCTCGTCAAAGACGGCAAAGTGGCCGTGCCGCACGGCCAAGGCGCCATCGCCGACTACGCCAACGTGAAAATGCGCCTCGCCCAACTGCCGGGCGCGTACGTTGCCGCGGAACTCGAATCGCACCCATCGGCGCTCGCCATATTCCTCGGCTCGTACGGCGGACGATTGGGCGAGCACGTCGTCGCCGTGGACGTGACGCACGTCCAGCCGAACGATACGACGATTACGGCTGCGACGGCTCGCAGCGGGGGAGCGGACGACGCGTTCGCCGAAGTGCCGGCGCACGAATCGCAGGAAAACGCGAAATCGCTGCTGGAAAGCGCGGCAACCCGATTCGACTGGGTGGACCTGCGCGGATTCGCGCCCCACGCCAGCGCACGCGAAGCCGGACAGGCAACCTCCGCCATCTCGCTCAGCATGTGGCACGCCCGGCAGCGTCACTGCCCGACGTGCGGCGCGCCCGTCGAACCGGCGCTCGGCGGCTGGGCTCAGCACTGCACGAACGATGAGGATGGCAATCGTTTGCTGTTCCCCCGAATCGAGCCAGCGGTGATCACCGCGATCGTCGACCATGATGACCGTCTGCTGCTGCAGCACAACAGCGCATGGCGCAACAACGGCCTGTACTCGGTTTCGGCCGGATTCGTGGAGGCTGGCGAAAACCTGGAGCACGCATGCCGGCGCGAAGCCAAAGAGGAAGTCGGCATCGAAATAGGCGAACTCAAATACCTCGGCTCCCAGCCGTGGCCGTTCCCCTCGTCTCTCATGATGGCGTTCAAAGGCGTGGCGGTCACCACCGACGTGCACGTGGACGGCGAGGAAACGTTGCAGGCGCGTTGGGTCACACGCGACGAATACATGAGCGAACTGGTTTCGGGACGTATGGAGGCTCCGGGCAAAGCCACGATCGCACGCTACATGATCGAGGAATGGCTCGGCCACGACCTGCCGTGACAAGACCTGCCATTAAAAGGTGGTATCGGCTGAGCCTGTCTTTGGGGCGGTTGCCGGGGGAGCTTGTTTAGGTATTCGTTTGGGCACTCGTCTGCGTATCATGCTGCATGGTATGTACCGTTAAGAGAGTGAATGAGGAAACCACATACATGTCTGATAGAAGTGGGCAGAACGATACGGACAACAGCTTCGCCGGCATCTCGTTTGAAGGGGTGAATGCCGTGCCGCCGCAGTCTGGTGAGAACGGCGATACGATCAATCTTGCCGACGTGGCCGATGTGTCCGAACAGGATGACGTGTCCAACGCCGCCACCGAGACCATGCCGCCGTTGAATTTCGCATCGGACCAGACCCAGCCGTTCCAGTCATTCCCGACGGCCGGTGCCGCCGAAACCACGCCTGCCGGAACTGTCCCCAACGGAGCTGTTCCCACTGGTGCCATTCCTACCGGTGACATGCCCTCATCCACGCCCGCTCCCGCCATTCCCGTGCTCACCATGCCGGTCGAAGGAGAAGCCGTCGTGGCCAAGAAACGCAAACTGCCGCTGATTATCACCGGAATCGTGCTCGCCGTACTGGTGGTCGCCGCGATCGCCGGCTTCTTCACCGCACGCTGGTACTTCCAAGACAAGGCCGCGCCGGGCGTGACCTTCGGCGGAACCAGCGTGGCCGGACAGACCGCCGACCAGCTGAAAAACACGGTGACGGCCGCCGTGAAGAACACCACCGTGAACATCAAGGACGGCAACGGCAACAGCGCTTCCGGCAGCCTGAGCGACCTCGGCGTGAGCTACAACGTCGACAAGACGGTCACGGAACTGCTCGCCGCCAAGCACCAGACCAACGGCGCACTCGAATACATCAACGAAGTCAACCCGTTCGTCAAGAAGAACGTGCCGCTGAACGCCAAGTCCAACAAGCTGGCCCTCAGAACGTTCGTCACCGACAAATTCGTGCAGGACACCGACCGCGCGGTACCGTCCACCGCATCGTACGATGCCCACGCGCGCGCCTTCGTCGCAGTGGAAGGCCGCGGCGGCAGGTCCCCGAAAGTGGACAACGTGATCGACACGGTCGCCAAAGCAATCGCGAACCCGGGGCACAGCGGCAGCGTGACGATCACGTACGAAACCATCGACGTGCCGGTCGCACTGCCTGAAGCCCAAAACGTGGCCGACCAGGCAAACGCGCGACTGAACGCGCCGATCGTGCTGGACAACGGACAAGGCAAGACCTTCCAGATTCCAGCCGAAGTCGTGGCCTCATGGCTGAAAACCGACGCCGACCTCGAACACGGCACGCTTTCGCTGTCCTACGATGACAACGCCATCACCAACTACGTGCAGCAGCAGGTCCCGGCCCAGCTCAACCAGGACGCGGTCGACCAGGAAGACGCCGTCGACAACAGCGGCAAAGTGCTGGCCACCATCGTCAAAGGCGTGAACGGCGTGAAGGTCAAGAACATGGAGGCGCTCGCACCGAAGATCGGCGAAGCTCTCAAAAACGGCCAAGGCGCCACCATTCCGGTGGACGGCGACGTGCAGAACTTCAAAACCGTGCAGAAGAAGAGCGAATACCGCATCGTGGTGGACCGTACCGCGCAAACCGCCACCGTGTACCACAACGACGAGGCCGTCAAGACCTTCCCGGTGTGCACGGGCACCACCGGCAAGCACGAAACCGACCTGGGCACCTTCTACATCTACCTAAAGTATCAGATCCAGGACATGACCGGCCTGAACGACGACGGCTCGCGCTACCTGTCCAAGGGTGTGAAGTGGGTAAGCTACTTCTACGGCGGCGAAGGCTTCCACACGGCAAGCTGGAACAATTACGGCATCGCCCACGGCGACCCGACGCACTACGGCTCCCACGGCTGCGTGAACATGTACGAAGCCGATTCCAAGTGGATCTACGACAACTGTCCGGAAGGCACCATCGTGCAGGTAGTCGGCGCCATGCCATCCGGACCGGTACGCTGACCCGTTACGCGTGGCGCGGGTGCGCGGCGTTCGCATACGCCGTACAATGGGCGGCATGAGCGAAGCAAACGATAGCAAAGTGAACCTCGACGTGCCCGAGCACCTCGAATACTCCGACGAGCACGTGTGGGTGGATTCCTCCGTTGAACCCGCCATGGTGGGCGTCACCGAATACGCCACCGAACAGTTCGGCGAACTCGTGTACATCGATTTGCCTGAAGTCGGCACGCAGGTCGAAGCTGGCGACGAAGTGGCGGAATTCGAATCCTCCAAGGCGGTCACCGCGCTGGTCTCGCCGGTGGCTGGCACCATCCGCTACGTCAACAACGAGGCTGCGGACGATCCGAGCATTGTGACGGACGATCCGTACGGCGAAGGTTGGATTTTCAAGATCGAGCTTGAGGATGACGAGCCTGACCTGCTTAGCGCTGACGAGTATGCCAAGATTGTGGCTGACTGAATAGCACGGACGTCTAGTTTTGATTACGGCTGTGGCCGGCGGGTGCGATGCGCGGCACACTCAAGGCCGTTCGGCCGGGCTTACGGTCGCGCATCGCACCCGCCGGCCGCAGCCTTTTTATGGGAAGTGCCTTGCGGGGCCCTGAAAGTTCCCTGATTTTCTCGGTGGCGTTACTGTTTGTTCGAACGCGACCCCTATAGTGGGCATATGAGTGAAATTCAGCCGTTGCCGCAGTTTCCGCCGCAGCGTGCGCCACAGCACGACCAGCAGCGCGAACAGCAGCGTATGGGGGAGCGGATGGACGATTCTTGCGACGACATGCCCACCGTGCCGATTCCGGCACGCAAGGTGGTCACCACCTTCGACGCGGCCTCCAGGCATGAGCGTCTTGAAGTCAAGCCGCCGCTGATCAGGCTGTTCCGCCGCACGGTCACCAAAGCATTCAGCGTCTGGCTGAAATTCTCGACCGCATTGGTGCGGTCGCTCGACTGGTATCCACGTGTCGAACCCTACGTCGGCTACGGCACCGAACATTACTCCCGACTGATCTGCCGTACCGTATACGGACCGTTCAAACGGCAGGCCGGCCGCCTGATTCGCGGCATCCGTGGCATGCTGATGGTGCCGTCCCCGCATACCAAAGTGCGGATCGCCATCGATGACGTGCCCATCGAAACCGTGCAGGTGGGCGCCTCGGAAGTATACGACGCGATCGACAGCAATCCTGATATTTCCAGCGAATTCGCTGCATCCGACGATGCCGGCTACCTCGACCTCGTCGCCGAGCATTCGCTCGAACCGGGCATCCACAACGTCTCGTACAAAGTGCGCAGCCGCAAGCCGGTCAACGCCAACCTTTTCACCATTCCCAGCGGCACCAAAGTGGGCGTGATCTCCGACGTGGACGACACCATCATGGTCACGCAGGCGCCGCGCCTGATGAAGGCCGCCTACAATCTGCTGCTGCTTAATCCGCGCAAAAAAGTGCCGGTGGCCAGCATGAACCTGCTGTTCAACCGCATCGCGGACATGTTCCCGGACGCGCCGTTCTTCTACCTGTCCACTTCGCCATGGAATGTGGAAAGCTCGATCCGCCATTTCATTACGAACCACGGTTTTCCGGAAGGTCCGCTGCTGCTGCGCGACCTCGATCCTCGTCCGAAAACGTTCATTCCTTCCGGAGTGCAGCACAAACTCGAGTATGCCGAACAATTGATGGCTGATTTTCCTGATATGAAGTTCATTCTGATTGGCGATGACGGGCAGAAGGATCCGACCACGTACGCCACGATCGCACGCCGATACCCAGGGCGTGTGCTGGCGATCGGCATCCGGCAACTGTCCCCGCGCGAAGTGACCGGCAATTTCGGTTCCGTTGCCGGGCGCGTGGCCACGCAGCCGATGCCGGTCACCGACGTGCCGGTATTCACGGGAACGACCGGATCGAACATCATGAAAACCATGCTGCCGTACCTGCGCGCCGCGCAAAACGGCGACTGACGGCCGGCACAAGTTTGGGTGGGTCGTCAGTATAATCGCGTGCATGAGTGAATTTCGGGGTATGGAAAACACCATGAACGTGAAGGAAGCGACGAACGCGCACGACGAACACCAGAATGGACTGGCGGTGCCGGAGGCGAAGCGGGTGCCGAAGGAACGCACCTTCCACGGCGATACGTTCATCGATAACTATGAATGGCTGCGCGACAAGGAATCGCAGGATGTGCGCGACTATGTGGCGGCACAGAACCGCTACTGCGAACAGCGCATGGCACCGCTCGCGTCATTACGCAAAACGCTGTTTGACGAATTCAAGTCGCATGTGCAGGAAACCGACATGTCCGTGCCGACGCGCATGGACGGCTACTGGTATTTCACCCGCACCACGCAGGGCAAGCAGTATGCCACGCAATGCCGCGTGCCCGTTCGCAGCGCCGACGATTGGGATCCGCCGACAGTGGAGGCGGATGCGCCACTCGACGGCGAACAGGTGGTGTTCGATACGAACGTCGAAGCGGAAGGGCACGATTTCTTCCGTCTCGGTGGCATGGATATTTCCAAGGATGGCCGTTGGATGCTGTACGGCACCGACACGAGAGGCGACGAACGGTACGATTTCCGCATCCGCAACCTGGAAACCGGCGAGGAACTGCCGGAACAGTTCAACGGCATAGGCGGAGCCTGCTTCACGCCGGACGCGCAGTGGGTGTTCTACGTGCTGCTTGACGACGCATGGCGCCCGTACGCGGTGATGCGCCACCACGTCGGCACTCCCGTATCGGATGACGTGGAGGTCTACCGTGAGGCGGATGAACGATTCTGGGTGGGTGTCGGCCTGTCCTTCGACGAACGTTCCATCGTTATCGGCACCGGTTCTAAGACCACCACCGAAGTGCTGCTCCTGTCCACGGACACTCCGGAAGGGGAGTTCCGCGCGTTCATTCCGCGCGAATCTGACGTGGAATACGACGTGAGTTTCTCCTGCTTCGAAGGCGCGGGGGAAAACGGCGAGGACATTCCGCTCGCCGTGGTCTACCACAACGCGTTGAATCCGAATTTTGAAATCGATGTGATCGACATGCGGACGCACGAGCCGCCGTACAAGCTGGGCGAAGGCGTGCGCGTGGCGGTCGGATCGCCCTACGGCTGCGAACATGGCGACGACGTGGAGCCGGGCGCATCATCCATGCCAATCGGCACACCGTATTCGAATCCGTGCAATCCCGCCATTTTGCAGGGCGCGCACGGCTTGGGCATAGAAGGTATTGCGATTCACCGCCATTTCGTGGCGTTGCAATACCGCGCGGAAAGCCTGCCGCATATTGCGGTGATGACCAAGGCCGCCGCGGCCGAGGATTTCCTGGCCGGTCGCCCATGGCGCTTTACTGAGCTTGTGCCACATGCGTTGGAAGGCGATTGGGATGTCGATGAATCTGTCGACGAAATCAATGAGGAACGCGCCGAAATCTGGGGCAAGCTTGACGCGCTCGCCGCGGCGCAAGGTGAAGGTTCGGCCGTTCATGGCATTTCCCGTAAGGCGATGACGTCGTCCGACGGTGCCACTGCCGACAAAATGTCGGGAGAGACGAGGCGTCTGTATTCGATTGGTGTGGGCGGCAATCCTTCGTATGATGCGCCCCGCATGCGTTACTCGTTTGCCAGCTATACGCGGCCGGGTGAATTGCATGATTTCGATCCGTCCACCGGCGAGGATCGTCTGCTGAAACGTGCCTCGGTTTTGGGCGGTTTCGAACCGCGCGAATATATGGAACGTCGCGTATGGGCCACTGCGCGCGACGGCGAGCGTATTCCGATCTCGCTGGTGTGGCGACGTGATGTGCCGGCTTGCGATTCCGCCATGTTCATCACCAGTTACGGTGCATATGAGATCAGTTCCGATCCGGGATTTTCGGTATCTCGCATCAGCATGCTCGACCGCGGCGTGCTGTACGCCGTGCCGCACATCCGCGGCGGCGGCGAAATGGGACGCGCCTGGTACGAGCAGGGGCACCTGCTCAACAAGAAGCATTCGTTTGAGGATTTCATCGACGCCACGCGCGCGCTGCAACGCGCCGGACTGGCCTCGCCGCTGCGTACGGTGGCAAACGGCGGCTCGGCGGGCGGCCTATTGATGGGGGCGGTCGCCAACATGGCTCCGGAATGCTATGCGGGCGTGGAGGCGGATGTGCCGTTCGTGGACGCGCTGACCTCGATCCTTGATCCTTCGCTGCCGCTGACCGTCACCGAATGGGACGAGTGGGGCGATCCGCTGCACGACGCGGATGTGTACGCGTATATGAAGTCGTACACGCCATACGAGAATGCGCCAGATAGTGAAAATGACGAAAGAACTGCCGTTTTTCCGAAAATTTTCATTACCACATCCATGAACGACACCCGCGTGCTGTATGTGGAGCCGATGAAATGGCTGGCCCGGCTGCAGCATGCCGGTGTGGACGCCGTGGCGAAAATCGAGGTGGAAGCCGGCCATGGGGGTACGTCCGGGCGGTACAAGCAATGGGAGGAAGTCTCCTATGAGAACGCTTGGTGCTTGTCGATGATGGGCGTCACCAGTTGACCCCGTGTTCGGGTGAGAAAGTACGGCGGAGCCACTTCTGCAAACAATTGCAAAAGTGGCTTCTGTTTCAGAAAATTTGCATAATCTGTTGCAGGACTTTTTCGGCGATTCTTGTTTTCGCTTCGGTGGGGGTAACCTCATTGTCAAACGTTTGATGCAACACCTTTCGGCGTGTTTTTGCAACAAAATGACCACAAATTTTGTGTTTCATTCGTTGATGTTGACGTCGTGACACCGTGCTTGCATGACAGAGGCGGTAGCTGGGGCAAGGTAGTGGCTGCCGCCACCTTAGGTTGTACTTAATCGTGAAGCGAGGGATTATGCACAGGCGCAAGGAGTTGGCGTCAAAGCGCTGTGTGAAAACGTTTGCCGCCATGCTGGTGACATTGGCGACCATGCTGGCATGCGTATTGATCGGGCCCGTTCATGCGCAGGCCGCGGAATACAACATCGGCGAACTCGGCTGGGTGGACAAGGACTCCTCCAAGCTGACCATCGTGTCCGGCGGCCAGGAAAAGCCGTTCATCTCCGGCACCACCGTCGACTACGGCGATGGAATCAACATGCAGCTGCATTGGAACGTGCCGAACAACATCACCGTCAAATCGGGCGACACCTTCGTCTACGATCTGCCCGAGAACCTGACCTTCCAATCTGGGCAACAGTACGACATCATCAACGAATCGGGCGATGTGGTCGGGCATTATGTGATCAACGGCAATCGCATGGTGGCCACGTACACCCGCGGCGAGGACGCGGGATCGAACGTCACCGCGTACGTGACGGTCAAAGGCACCATCAACTCCGACAAAACCGGCGGCAACAACGGCGGAGACAAGACGTTCTCATATCCGGGCTACGGCGACGTGACGCTGAAGGTGAATCCGAAGCATGAAGTGAACGCTTCCAAATCCCCGGCCATCTCCACCTCGGACCCCTCGAAGTGGGAATTCGTCATCAAGGTCAATTCCGTCGGCACCAACCAGAACGTGCAATTGAACGACACCATGGGCGAGCTGATGAAGCTTGATCCGGACAGCATCCATATCTACACCGACGCGGATTGCCAGCAACCGTATGAGGGGACATGGAACGCCACGCCAGCGGCGGGCAATACCGGGTTCAGCGCCACGATTAAGTCCATGGAGGACGGTGAAACGCTGTATGTGCGCTACGCCGTGACCGCCGACCGTGCCACGCTCGTGGCGGCCTGCAAGCAGGCGGGCGACTGCTCGCAGGTGCCCGGCCTGAAGAACTCCGTGGAATACCACAGCGATGACAATACGGACCACAAAAAGACCGAAAACTCCATCTGGGTCACCTACAAGGACTGGTCGGTGACCAAAGGCGGCACCCAAACGACGATAGCAAAGTCCGATCCGCAACCAGGCGACCCGAACAACAAGAAGGACGTTTCGGGCATCCAATGGACCATCAACATCACCAAGGGCACCGACACCGACATTTCCGGAGCCAGCATCAAGGACGCGCTGGGCAACGGGCTGGAAGAGCCATCCGGCGATGTGGTACTGACCTGCAGAAAAGCCAATGATTGGAAGACGCAGTGCCCTACGGATGCTCTGGATGCATTCGAAAGCGATCCGTACAACAACCAGTGGTCCATCAAGGTTCCTTGGCTGGATCTGGTGAACGGCACATATACGCTGCCATCCGGCTTCGACTCCTTCGCCATCACCTACACCACCGAAGTGACGGACGCGCCCAATGCCGACAGCGGCGAGCATAAGACCTACACCAACGATGTGACGGTCAAGCCGAAAGGCCACCCCGGCAAAAGCGCCACCGGCACGGCGGACGTCGGCAAGGACGCAGTGAAAATCGGCAAGAAGTGCACCTCACCGGGGTCCGAAAGCAAGAACCTCACATGGGTGACCTCACTGACCGCATTGACCGCGATGGACAACGTGGATCTCAAAGACACCCTTGATCAGAAAGGGGATGGCTCATCCGCCGGATTCCAGCAGAGTCTGGTACAAAACAGCATCGCCGTGTATGCGGACGAGGCAATGATGGAGCCCATCGGTGCCAGCGCGTATTCGATTACAGCCACGGACCATGGCTTCACCATCACGTTCAAGCATCTCAACGCCAACCAGACCGTGTACGTGGCCTACCAGTCCACCGTCAAGGATGGCGTGACCGCCGAAACGGTGTACAACACCGCCGAATCGAAGCATAAGACGGCAACGGCAAGCCACACCCACCAAGGCGACAATCTGAAAAAGGAGGCAGTGAACCGGTATTGGGACGAATACGGATACGGCCAGACCGCCAACGCAGCCGGAGTGCTACGCTGGCTGCTGACCGTGCACGACCTGCCGGAGAAGGCCCAATCGGTGACCATCAGCGACTCGTTGCCTGAGAACACGATGTTCGTGCCCGGTTCCGTCAAAGCGGTGAGCCCCAATGCCAAAACTGCCACATTGAGTGGCGTATCGGCCAAGGACAACGGCAACGGCACAGTAACGTTCACCATATCGCCGGGCACGGCCGCATTCAAACAGGCCACCACCTCAGAAGGCCTGCAGATCGTCTACGACACGCGCATCGACGCGTTGAAAGCGCAGGAAGGATACCACGAATACACCAACGAAGCGCATATCAGCGTGGACGGCAATGACCAGACGGACCAGTCCTACACACTCGGCATGAACACGCCGAAGCTGGTGAGCAAGCAGGGAACGTACAACGAGTCCACGGCGCCGAACGTCAACTACACGGTGAAGATCAATCCGGGCGCACAGACGCTGAACAACGGCAAGGCCCTGACCCTGACCGATACGTTGGGCAGCGCGCTTGATCTGCGCATGGACAGCATCCTCATCGCCGATTCCGCCTCGGGAAAGCAGATCAGTGGTGCGACATGGTCATATGAGCCGAATTCCAAGAAACTGGTCTTCTTCATTCCGGACAAGCGGGCCGTCACCATCACATACAAGGCGACCGTGCAGCTCAAAGCCGGAGAGACCATCGAGGGAACCGTGGGCCGCAATGAGATTTCGCTTGAAGGCGTAGATGCAAGCAAGGGCAGTGATGCCTCCACTGTCACCGGAACGGTGAAAACGGCCCAAGGTGGCATGACATTCGACAGCAACACCCTGCAAATCTACAAGTACATTGATGGCGATACCGGCCGGCCGGGCGCCAACGCGATGTTCGAAGTGCAGGAAGTGAACGTGGACCTGACCAAGTGCAGCACGGCAGCTGAAACCGCAGGCAAGAAGACCTGCTCCGGCACTGTGGGCAAGACCGTGATGAACAACCTCACCACTGGCACGACCGGCTACTCCAGCCAAGTGCAGCTGAATGCGGACCACATCTACAAAGTCACGGAACTCGTGGCCCCGGGAGAAAAAGCCGACACTACCGATAGCGCGTACGAGAAAGCCAAGCCACTGTATGTGGTCTTCCCCGGCAACGATGCGCGAAGCGCGGATTCGAAAACCTACAATGGCAAATACGACAATCTGGTCATCTCCGATAATAAAAGCGACTCGGGCTCTTTGACCGTGGCCGTGGCCAACAACGCCACGTTGGGCAACTACCTGTGGTATGTCAACAACAACCACAAGAAGAAGACCAAGATCAGCATCGCCAAACTGGATGCTGCCGACGTCAACGTTCCAGTGGCTGGCGCCTCGTTGAAGCTATCCAAATGGGGGTCGTCCGAAGCGCCGGAAGCCTGGTCGAATTGGACTGCATCAATGCAGGGTGTCAGCAAAGATCCCACTGGTACCGCACTGATTTGGACTACCGGAAGCACCGGGGAACAGACATTCGAACTGCTGCCTGGACGCTACTGGCTGGAGGAAACCGCAGCCCCCGTCGGATACCAAACCATGAGCCCGATCACCATCACCGTGGGCGCCGACGGCGTCGTGACGGTCAACGGCCATAACGTGACCGACGAGAACGGCATCGGCCAGATACAGGCCTTGGACGCGCCGAAGACCACGAATCTCACCGTGAACAAGGTGTGGAACGACAACGATGACCAGGACGGCAAACGCCGCACCGTGACCTTCGACCTATATCGCAAGCTTGCGGGAGAAGCCGACTATACGAAGATGGACGGCCAGAGCCGCGACATCAACGTCAACGCCGGTGATTCCGCCGCATATTGGTTCGACCTGCCGGTTGTGGTGGACGGCAAGCAGGCCGAATACAAAGCCAAGGAAGCCACCAGGATCGATGGATACACAGCGCAATGCACTGATCCGGCTTCCATGGACGACGGCAGCGGCATGGCGATGACCTGCACCAACACGCATACGCCGGAAACCACCAGCCTCGGCGTGAACAAGGTGTGGAACGACGCCAATAACCAGGACGGAAGCCGACCGGACTCCATCACCGTGCATCTGGTGAAAAACGGTGTGAGAACCAACCAGTCAGCCACGTTGAACGCAGCCAATAATTGGAGCAATGCCAACGCGTTCACCAATCTGCCCGTCTACGAGAACGGCATGAAGATCACCTATGGCGTGCAGGAGGATGTGCCGTCCGGCTACACCGTCACCACAGACGGCGTCGACAAGAACCGCAACATCACCCTGACCAACACCCACCATCCCAACAATAAGGAGGTGTGGTTCTCCAAGCAGAGTCTTGGAGGGCAAGAACTCGCCGACGCGACGATGAGGCTCACCGGAACGTTGGACGATACGACGAAAACCTTCGCCGTCCAGACGTGGACTTCCGACGGCAGCCAGCGGAGCTTCACGCTGGAACCGGGCACCTACACGCTGACGGAAACCAAAGCTCCTGCGGGATATACGAAGGCCGATGACATCGTCTTCCGCGTGGACACCGGCACCGACGGCAAGCTGCAGGTCCGGATACGACAGTCCGACGGCAGCTACGTCGCAGCGGACGACAGCCTGATCACTATGGTCGATGCGTACCAACCGCATCGCGTCGCCATCGCCAAGAACAGCCTGACGGACGGCATCACCAACATCGCGGGCGCAAGCATGAGCGTCACGGGACGCACGCTTGACGGCAAATCCGTCAATGCGATCACATGGACCACCAAGCAGGGGCAATCGCAGCAGCTCGACCTGCAGCCGGGCACCTACACGCTGTCCGAGACCAATCCGCCGGCAGGCTATACGAAGGCCGATGACATCACGTTCAGCGTCGACATCAACGGCAAAATCACCGTGAATGGCAAGACCCAGACGGACGGGACGCTCACCATGGTGGATAAGCCCGACACCAACGGCATCTTCTTCTCCAAAACCGTGGTAGGCGGCGGAGCCGAACTCGCCGGAGCCGAATTCAACCTGACCGGCAGCACATTCGAAGGCAAAGCCATCGCCCCGATCACATGGACCAGCGGCGGAACGCCGAAGCGGTTCATGCTCGAGGACGGCGTCTACACGCTTGTCGAAACCAGGGCCCCAACCGGATACGAGGCGGTCAAACCGCTCACATTCACCGTAAGCGGAAGCCAGGTGTACATCGACGGCGTGCTGCAAAGCGACCGCACCATACGTGTGGAGGACCGCATCGCCACCACCATGGTGCGTGTGCGCAAAGTCTGGTCCGACTCGAACTATGGGAACCGTCCGGAGAAAGTCACCTTCCATTTGCTGCGCAATGCCAAGGAGCTGACCGAACAGCAGTACACGGTCGAGGTGGATAGTTCCAGCTCGTGGACGCATACGTGGACCGATCTGCCCCGATACGACGAGAACGGCGAACGCTACAACTACACCGTGGACGAGGAAACCACGCAAAAGCTCAAGGACGGCTCCTACCGAGTGTCGATCACCAAGCGACCGTATCAGGACGGCGCCGAATACACAGTGCTGAACGTGCGTGAGCCGGACGCCATCAGCGCCAAGGTGACCAAAAACTGGAACGACAACTCCGACAACGACGGCAAGCGTCCGCACAAGCTCACCTTCCATGTGTGGGGCACCAGTGAGCAGCCGAAGGATCCGACGGACCTGACCCAAGGCTTCGAAGACAAAACCGAGCAGATGATCGTGCAGGATGTGAACGTGTCCGGCGACCAACAGTCTTGGATCTTCGAAGGACTGCCCAAACTGAACATCTACGGCAAGCCGTACGCCTATACCGTCACCGAGGAGAATGTGAACGGTTACACGACAAGCGGATGCGCCGCGGATGAGACCGGCACTGCTGGGACCGAAAGCAAGGGATGCGTGTTCAAGCCGACGGATTCCTCCACCGACAAGGAGAAGGACTTCCACGTGACGAACACGCATACGCCGGAAACGACCACGTTGAGCGTCACCAAGCAATGGGTCGACAATGCCAACAGCGATAACGGCAGACCGGCAAGCCTGACCGTCTGGGTGCTGTCCAGCATCTGGAACAACAAGGCCAACGAGCCGTTGCCGGGATGGCCGACGCCGCAGAACAACAGCATGTGCTCGGATCCGACGGATACGAACGCCAAGAATCCAGTGGGGACCAGCTGCGCGGTGCTCACTGCCGCAAATGCCGTAACCAGCAGTGCGCAATCCTCCGAAACGGGTGAATCATCCGGTTCGGGTGCGACGAACACCACTTCCGACGAATGGACCTATACGTTCAAAAACCTGCCCAAGTACTACAAGGGCAAGGAAATCCATTATTCCGTGACCGAGGAGGCCGTGGACGGCTACAAACCGGTATCGCTCACCGGTGGCAAAACCGTGGCGAAATCGCAAAGCGGCGCAACGGCGGACGCGACCGCAGCCGACGAATCATGGCGGTATCAGCTGACCAACAAGTACACGGCGGTCAAACTGCCCTCCACCGGCGGTGAAGGCGACGGAAACTACATGCGGGCCGGACTGATCGTGCTGCTCGTCGGCACGCTATGCCTGGCCATGGCGCTGCGTCGTAAGGAAAGGAACTGACGATGAACCAGCATGTGCATCACATTGCACGCCGCATCACGGCCGCCGCGATCGGACTGGCGCTTTCCTGCGCGGGGCTTGGCTCGCAAGCCGTCGCATACGCCACACAGCCGGCGGCCACCGACGTGACGGTAATCGCATTCCAACAAACTTGGAGGACCATAGGCCAGGAATGCACGGACACGTACGGGCCTGAAGGCGTGAAATACGTGCAGATCTCGCCACCGCAGGAATCCGTGCAGGGCACGCAATGGTGGACCGTCTACCAGCCGGTCAGCTACAAGCTCAACTCGCGCTTCGGCACTGAGGACGAGCTGAAAGGCATGATCAAACAGTGCAACGCGGCCGGCGTGGACGTGATAGCCGACGTGGTGCTCAACCACACCACCGGCCATGACGTGTCTTGGGTGGACGACCAGTATGGCGTGGACGGCACCGCATACAACGGATCCTACGGACGCTATCCAAGCATGGACCCGTATGCGGAAGGTGGCACGCAAGGCCTCTACCAGTACCAGGAAAGCGGCAACAACCACCAGTACGGTCTGCCGAGCGGGGACTTCCACACCTGCAAGTCCAACGTCTCCGACAACATCTCCGACTACTCCAACGCCGACGAGGTATGGAACTGCAGGCTGTCCACCATGTGGGACATCAATACAGGTAACGGACGTGTGCAGAACATGCAGGCCGATTATCTGAACCGGTTATGGCGGGATGGCGTGCGTGGCTTCCGCATCGACTCCGCCAAACATATGGATCCGGACGACATCGCGGCCATCAAACGCAAATTCATGGACAAGGCTGGTATCAATGGCCAGTCGTTCCCGTGGTCGCAGGAAGTGATCTACCATCAGGGCGAATCGAGCAAGTTCGCTCCCGAACGGTACGAGAAAAACGGCGAAGTGACCCAATTCTCCTATGCGTATTCGCTGCTCAAGGACTTCAACGGCTCCATCACCGACTTGAAATACATCACCTCCGATTTACTGAAACGCTCCGACGACGCCACAGTGTTCGTAGCGAACTGGGACAGCGCCCGCGGCTCCGAAACGCTGAGCCCCACGTCCGGCGCCCGCTATGAGCTCGCGAACGCGTTCATGCTCGGTTACGACTACGGGCATCCGAAGATTCTGTCCGACTACTACTTCGACAAATCCACGCAGTACGACGATGGCGTGAAGGACACGTCCGACACCAAGGTGCCATACGTGGACATGAACGAGGAATGCGCCACTTCGAAGGATCCGACGCAAATGCAGTACGGCGACTGGAATTGCCAGCAGCGTTGGACGTCGATCCGAGGCATGATTCGCTTCCATAACGCCGTCAGCGGCACGAAGGTGACGAACTGGCAGGAAAACGGCAACAATAACATCGCATTCGACAGGGCTTCCGACGCCTCCTCGGAGGCAAAAGGCTTCATGGCCATCAACAACACCCTGCAGGATCATGACGTGGATTACACGACGACGCTGCCCGATGGGAAATACTGTGACGTGTACGCGTCACGCGACTGTTCGAAGACGGTGACGGTATCCGACGGACATGTTAAAACCACCATCGGCAAGCGCAGCGCGATCGCGCTGTATCAGGGCGCTGTGGCGGAAAGCGATCCCGGCAAGGGTCAGTATGAGCCGCAGTACAGTGATTCGCCGAACAGCACGTTGATCGCGGACAAAACGCTGACCGTGTACTACAAGCCGAAACAGAGCGGCTCAGCGCCGACACTGCACTATCAGAAGGCCGACGGTTCCGAGCAAAACCTTGCTATGGAGGCCGTGGACGCTTCCGATTCCACCGATGCGAACGGCTGGTACAGCGTGAATCTGCCGGAAGACGCGAACCTCGAGACGGCGAAGTTCTACTTCACCGACGGCACGGATACGGACCGGCCGGACATTAGGTGGTATCAGACGCAGGTCGGCGACACCATGGTCAACGTGCAGAACGGCACCGTAAGCCGTGGTGTGCCGTTCACGCGCACCTACGCCAGCCAGCATGCCAACCAGACCAAGGTGACGATCAACTTCAAACCGACCAGCTCAGTTGGTACGAACGCCACCGGCGTGCAGGTGTGGGCGGACGATCCGGCACAAGCCGTATACATTTCGTTCGGCGCAACTTCCAATGGTTTCGGCAAGACGGCATCCGGATATGTGGACGGCACGCAAAGCCAGGTGAAGTTCCGCATCGTGGATGGCGAAACCGCCACGGCCGCATCCAACGGAACGGAAGACAGCTATACGGCAGACGTATGGAAACTCGACAAGTTCTCCGACGCGTACGTCAACGGCGCCATCGAGGCATGGGTGGACGGCAGCCAACCGCAGAGCGCATCCGACAGATCGCCCGAAAAGGCAGCCCCGGCCGCCACGCCGCAGCCGAACGACATCAAGAACCCGAAGACGCTGACCGTCAAACTGCACTACTACCGTGCCGACGGCAACTACCAGGAATATGACATGGAATCCGACATCTGGAAAGGTTGGGATCTGTGGAACTGGTATAAGGAAAGCGCCAGTGGCATGGCCACCCCGTTCAACGGGCATGATGATTTCGGCGAAGTGGCGGAATACAAGCTGTCGCAAACCGGCAAAGGCGTGCGTGACCCGTGGTTCATCATCCGTAACGGCGGCTCGTCATGGACAGGCAAGGACTGCGATGACAACGATCGCCAGATTCCTGAATCCGTAATCAACGTGCAGGCCGGTAACTTTGCCGCCGGCACGGCGGAATTCTGGATCTTAAGCGGCGACCCGACCGTGTACGCGCATCCCGTGGCCGCGACCGGCGTGACCTTCGACTCACAGGGCGGATCACCGATTGGGACACAGACCGTGAAGTTGGGCGGCACGGCAAGCGAGCCGGTCGCGCCTATGAAGGATGGCTTCAAGTTCGTGCGTTGGACCACCGACGTGGCAGGCATCCAGCCGTACGACTTCAACAGCGCGGTCACCGCTCCGGTGACGCTGTACGCGCAGTGGGCCGTGGCGCACAAGGTTACGTTCGATTCGACCGGCGGCAGCGCGGTTGACACGCAGCTCGTCGGAGACGGCGAAAAGGCTTCCGTTCCGGCCAATCCGACCCGTACAGGGTATACGTTCGCAGGATGGAGTACCGATGCGACCGGTGGCGCCGCCTACGATTTCAACGCCACTCCGGTGACCGGCGACCTGACGCTGTACGCCAAGTGGACGCCGAACACGTACACCGTGACCTTCAACTCGAACGAAGGAACATCCGTCACTTCGGCGACCGTGGAATACGGGCAAACCGTGACGAAACCGGCCGATCCAACCCTTGACGGCAAGGTGTTCGTCGGCTGGACCACCGATGCGGCCGGCACCCGGCCGTACGGCTTCGGCACTCCGGTGACCGGCGACCTGACGCTGTACGCCAAGTGGACCGATGTCGGCGAAACATACCGTACCGTTACGTTGGACTTGAAAGAAGGAGCGGACTACCCGACGACCGCATTGCAAAGCATGACACTGTTCGTCAAGGACGGTGAGAAACTGGCGATTCCGGATCCCGCACCCACCCGTGACGGGTACCGTCTGGCCGGTTGGACCACCGATGAGGCACGACAGGACGACTACACGGCAGACGCTCCGGTGGCCGGCGATCTGACGCTCTACGCCAAGTGGGTCAAGACCTGGACCGTGACCTTCGACACCCAAGACGGCACGCCTGTTACAACGCAAATCGTGGATGACAACAGCCATGCCACGGCACCCGATCCCGAGCCCACCCGCGACGAATACAAACTCACCGGCTGGAGCACCGATGCGACCGGTGGCACCGCCTACGATTTCAACGCCACTCCGGTGACCGGCGACGTGACGCTGTACGCCGAATGGACACGCACCTCACGCCAGTGGACCATCAAGTTCGACCTCAACGGCGGTGCCGCTCCGGAAGGAAAGGAAGCCACGAAACTGTACGCGGACCAGAAGGTCTACGACGGCGACCCGCTGATCTCCCCAACCGTGGACCAGACGAACGTGCCGGTGCTCAAAGGCTACGAATTCCAAGGCTGGAGCACCGTCCGCAACGACGCGCTCGCCAAGAGCGTCCTCTCGTTCGACGAGAACGGCAAGTCGCTGATGCCGATCGACCGCAATGGCACGGTATATGCGTTGTGGGCGAAGATGGGCACAGTGGTCAAGCCGCCGACCTCCACTTCCGACTCCACAACCCAATCGCAGATCGGCGCGTATTCCAATACCGAAACCGGACTTAACGGACTGGCCATGTTCGAAGCGGTGGTCCGTCAGCCAGGCAAGTTCCCGAACACCGATTTCGGGTCAATCACCGAGGAATCCACTCCTTGGGTTAACTGAATCAGCCGATTCGCCATACACGTTGGCGTCGCGGACCATCCGTCCACGGCGCCAACGTGCGTATGTGGGCGGTGCGTACGTCCATATATATGTGCACATTCATGTCTGTCCATCGCTTTGTTGGGCATTGCGCCCATTGCGTTCTTTGTGCCTATCGAAACAAACGGATATCCGCCCGCCGTACGTGGGGCATGGGACGGGTGTCCATTTGCTGAGCGGTTTTGGTCCGCCTGATGAATCACTGACTAGAGTCGCGTGCTATGAGTGATTCTGCAAAGAAGTACACCATCGCCGTCATTCCGGGCGATGGCATTGGCAAGGAAGTGACTCCGTGGGCCCAGAAGGCTCTGGAGAAGGCGGCCGAAGGCGTCTCCGAATTCGATTACGAGCATTTCGATCTCGGCGCCGAACGTTACCTGCGTGACGGCGCGATCCTCCCCGAGGAGGAAGAGGACCGTATCAAGAAGACCGATGCGATTCTGCTGGGCGCCGTCGGCGATCCGCGCATCAAGGCGGGCATTCTGGAACGCGGCCTGCTGCTCAAGCTCCGCTTCGACCTGGACCAGTACGTGAACCTGCGTCCGTCCAAGCTGTACAAGGGTGTCACGTCGCCGCTCGCCAACCCGGGTGACATCGACTTCGTGGTCGTGCGTGAAGGCACCGAAGGCCTGTACTGCGGTGCCGGCGGCGCGGTCCGTCGTGGCACCCCGAACGAGGTGGCCACCGAAGTCTCCATCAACACCGCCTACGGCGTGGAGCGCGTGGTGCGTTACGCCTTCCAACTGGCCATGAAGCGCAGGAAGCACGTGACTCTCGTGCACAAGAAGAACGTGCTGGTCAACGCCGGCGACATGTGGCAGCGCATCGTCGACAAGGTGGCTGAGGAATATCCGGAGGTCTCCCACGACTACCTGCACATCGACGCGACCACCATCTTCCTGGTGTCCAACCCGTCCCGCTTCGACGTGATCCTGACCGACAACCTCTTCGGCGACATCATCACCGACGAGGCCGGTGCCGTGGTCGGTGGCGTCGGCTATTCCGCTTCGGGCTGCATCAACGCGTCCAACGAGTATCCGTCCATGTTCGAGCCGATCCACGGTTCCGCTCCGGACATCGCCGGACAGAACAAGGCCAACCCGACCGCAGCCATCCTGTCCGCCGCCATGCTGCTGCGCCACCTCGGCTTCGACGATGCCGCGGCCAAGATCGATGCCGCCGTCGAAGCGGACATCGAAGAGCTTGGCTCCACCACGCGTTCTACCGACGAAGTGGGGCACGACATCCTGGCCCGCATGTGATTGGCATTCGCTGACATTCCATTTGGATGTTCCATTTGGTGAGACGCCTGCCGAAACAAGGTTTTCCTTGGAACGGTGGGCGTCTTCGCATAATCAGGGGATTTTTCAGGGGTTTTTCGAGGTTCGTGCCAGTGGTAAACGCCCGATGACGGGCAAACCTTGGGATATTGTTGAGGCATGAGTGATAACAACGCCGATTTCAATGGTGCCGGTCAAGTCAACAATCCAACGTCGGATAACGCAGCCCAGGCCGACTACAACCAACCGTACATTCCACAACAGAACGATGCGCAGATGAACCATCCGGAGTCGCAGCCGGAAACCCCCGCATACGATCAGAACTCCGCCGCATACACTCAGCCCGCTCAGCCGGCCGAGCCTGCCGTTCCGGCGTACGATCCGAACGCTTCCGCATACAGCCAGTATGGCCAGACCGCACAGCCGGCCCAGACCGCTCAGCCGTCATACGGTCAGCCGGCGACTCCAGCCCCGGCATACGGTACGGCTCCCGTCTATACCCAGCCGGCTCAGCCGGCCACGCCCGCTGCTCCGGTATATGATCCGAACGCCGCATCGTACAACCAGTACGGTCAGTATGGCCAGCCGTCCCAGCCTGCCCAATCTGCGCAGCCGTCGTACGGTCAGCCGGCAGCCCCGGCGTATGACCCCAACAACGCTTACGCCCAGCCGGATTACAACCAAGCGAACTACGGACAGCAAGGCTACGCGGCCCCGTCTTACAACCAATCCGCCTATACCCAGCCCGCCTACGCGCAGCAGCCGGCATACGGCCAGCCCGTCGCACCGGCCGGATACGCCCAGAAGTCGAAACTGGCAGCCGGTCTGCTTGGCATCTTCCTGGGCTGCTTCGGCGTGCACAACTTCTACTTGGGCAACACCGGCAAGGCCGTGGCACAGCTGCTGCTGACCGTCATCGGCTGGATTCTCATCATCGGCCCAGCCGTCGCAGGCATCTGGGGACTGGTGGAAGGCATCCTGATTCTGTGCTCCCACTACGGCTCGCAATGGCACCGTGACGCTCAAGGCGTCGAACTGCAGGATTGATGACTCGAGGACTTTACAAACAGCCGGGCGGCAAACTCGTTGGAGTGACTGTCCGGCTTTCTCATGCCGATTCGGATTACGCCGATTCGGATTACGCCGATTCGGATTATATTGATTCGGCTCATACGAATGCCGTGAAAACGGTTCCATACGCTGGGCCGGCTGCATCATCGACTGTTATCGAATGCCATATCGACGGCGATTTCTTCCTCGACGGGGACGATGCCGGAACGCGGAATCTCTTGCATTCCATGGAATGTGCGCTGGAACAGTGCGCGGCCCGTTGCCTCAGCGGTTCGATGGTTTCCGAACGTGACGTGACCGCCGCCGTCGAACGGACGATGCTGCACCATCCGGACGTGCGCATCGTCGGCATGGGCGCGCGTGGCATCGCCATCGCCTTTCAACGTGCGATTGACGGCATCGATGGCGCCGATGGCATTGCCGGTATCGGCGGTAATGATGTTACGAAAGTGGAACCACGCGACGACCTGCGCATTCGGCGGCATACCAGCCCAATGGAAACCGCAGAAACCGCGGAAATCGCAAAAAACATTGAAAACGCTGGAACCGCGGAAAGCGACGAAAACGCTGGAACCGTTGGAACCGGCGAAATCGCCGAAACCGGCAATTGGGCGGAATACGCGCGACGCTGGCGCGCACTCAAACCGAACATCGTGCACGACGACCCCCGCAAGCCGCAGGAACAAATGGACCTCGACGTCGAATGGGCACGCGAAGTGGCTGCCGGAACCCGCGAACCCACCCTGCGTTTCTGGGAATGGGCCGAGCCGGCCGTGGTCATCGGCAGATTCCAGTCGCTCGAAGACGAAGTCAACGTGCGCACCGCGCAAGACGAAGGATTCCACATAGTCCGCCGCTGCACCGGCGGGGGAGCGATGTTCATCGAACCAGGCAACACCATCACCTACTCGCTGTACGCGCCACTCGACTTAGCCCACGGCATGAGCATCGAGGAATCCTACGAACTCTGCGACTACTGGCTCGTCGAAGCGTTACGCGCCCTCGGCCTCAACGTACGATTCGCCGGACTCAACGACATCGCCACACAATATGGCAAACTCGGCGGCGCCGCGCAACGCCGGTTCGCGCCCACCCACGGCGGACCCGGCGCGATTCTGCACCACGTCACGCTCGCCTACGACATCGACGCGGAAAAGATGACCCGCGTGTTGAACATCTCACGAGAGAAAATGTCCGACAAAGCGGTGAAATCAGCGGCAAAACATGTCGATCCCATGCGCTCTCAAACCGGCATGGGCCGAGACGAGGTAGTGGCGCGACTGGTCGACGCCGCCGTTCGAGTTACAATGTAGCCCGAATGGTCGATGGTGCCCGACTTAACGAGCGTTGGCATGGATGTCGACAACGGAAAACGCAGAAGCACGTCGGAACGGAGGCACGTCGATGGTCACCCCGAATGGAACCAACGGAATCAATGGTTTTGGTGGTTTCGACGATGAGCGTGAGACGTTGCTGCACACCGCGCTGTTCAAGCAGGTTTCGTCCGAAGAAGCCCGGGAACTGCTGCCGTATCTGCAGCATGCCGAATACGACAAGGGCGATTTCATCTTCCGCGAGGGAGACACCGACCATCGCATGTATCTGCTGGAGGAAGGCCGCGTCAAACTGACCAGACAATCCTCCGACAAGCGTGTGCAGCTGCTGAGCATCCACGCGTACGGCGAAGTGCTGGGCGAGATTCCGGTGTTCGATCCGCATGGCGGACCGCGTACCGCTTCGGCGGTGGCGATGACCAACGGCACGCGTGTGGTCTGGCTGGAACATGACGCGCTGTTCGACTGGCTCGACGAACATCCGCGCGTGGCCGTGGACATGCTGCAGGTATTGGCGCACCGCATGCGCAGCAACAACGAACGCATATGCGATCTGGTGTTCATGGACGTTCCCGGACGACTCGCCAAAACACTGCTCAATCTGGCATCACGATTCGGCGAACCGGTCGAAGCCGGCCTGAAGGTGCCGCACGATCTGACACAGGAGGAGATGGCGCAGCTCGTCGGATCCTCACGCGAAACGGTGAACAAGGCGTTGATGGATTTCGCTAACCGCGGATGGATCGCCAGGGAAGGCCGGTCCATCATCATCTACCAGCCGGGCATGCTGATTCGCCGATCAAGACGATGACATTCGGCTGGTTTTCGGCTGATTTCCAACTTTTCCTAAGAAATTGTCTGTTTTGTGAGAAACCCGTGACGGCTTCCGGCACATGCGTTGGCGGGCATGTGTTTAGTAGACCCGCCACTTTAGAATAGGCGTCATGCCCAAGAAGAAGACCCTTACCGTTCAACGTGTGCTCGCATTGGTAATCGCATACATCACGTTATGCGTGGGCGGCGGCGTTGTGACGAGTATTTTCTTTATGCCCGCTGTGTTCGCCGCCAATAACGCGGCCAAAGCCGTCATTCCGTCCCTTGCGGTCGAAGGCATCGATTTTGATGTGACCTCGCTCCCGCAACGCTCGACGATGTATTTCAACGACGGCAAGACCGCTTTCGCGGAATTCTATACGCAGAACCGCGAGGTCGTGCCGCTGAAGAAAATCTCCAAAGCCATGCAGCAGGCCGTCGTGGCCCGTGAAGACAAGCGCTTCTTCGAACATACCGGCGTGGACGTGCAGGGCGTGTTCCGAGCGTTCTTCCAAACCTACGTCAGAGGCGGCGACCAGCAGGGCGGTTCCACGCTGACGCAGCAGTACGTCAAGAACGTGCTGTCCACCCAAGCCCGTGAAGACGACGATCCGATCGCCGAATACCATGCGACGGAAGACACCGTGGCACGCAAGCTGCGCGAGATGCTGATCTCGGTGCAGATCGAAAAGAAATACTCCAAAGCCGAGATTCTGCAGGGCTACCTCAACATCGCGCAGTTCGGCCGTAACAACCTGTGCGGCGTGGAAATGGCCGCCAAACGCTACTTCAACGTCTCCGCTTCGGAACTGAACGTGACCCAGGCGGCGACCATCGCGGCAATCACCAAGAATCCGCAGAACTTCGATCCTTCCGTGGAAGCCAACCAGAAGGAAGCCGAACACCAGCGCAACATCGTGCTGCAGCTGATGCACGACCAGGGCTACATCACCTCCGAAAAGGAATTCAAAGACGCCATCAACACGCCGTTGAAGGACACGCTGAACCTGCAGGACGTGAGCTCCGGATGCCAGTCGGCCATTGAAAACACCGGCTTCTTCTGCTCGTACGTGGTCAACCAGATCCTGAAGAACAAGGCGTTCGGCAAGGATGACGAGGCACGTGAGAAGCTGCTGAAGGAAGGCGGTCTGAAGATCGTCACCACGCTCGACCGCAACGCCAACAACGCGGCCATGCAGGCGGCGAACAGCACCGTGCCGGCCACCGACCCGTCCGGATTCGAAGTGATGATAGCGGCCGTGAAGCCGGGCACCGGCGAAATCCTGTCGTTCGGCATCAACCGAACCTACGACGCCACGGATGACGCCCGAACGGACGAGACCAAGACCTCCATGAACTACATGGTCGATCAGGAGGACGGCGGCGGCATGGGCTTCAACGTCGGCTCCACCTGGAAGCCCATCAACATGGTGGCGTGGATGCAGAAAGGCCACTCCATCAACGAGTCGCTCGTCACATCCACCGTCTACGACACGTCGAAGTTCAACTGCAACGGCTACGGTTTCGTCGGCCCGTGGAGGGTGCAGAATTCCGGTGGCGGCACCACCTCTCCGGAAAGCCCGCTGCAGGGTCTGATCAAGTCGCACAACACCACGCAGGCCTCGATGGCGTCGAACATCGGTCTGTGCGCGATCGCCGACGCGGCCAAGGAGATGGGCTACCACAACGCCATCTCCAACGCGTCCGACATCTACTCCGCTAACTCGTTCCAGCCGCCAATGACCATCGGTACGGTGCAGGCGTCGCCGTTGACCATGGCCAACGTGTACGCCACCATGGGCGCCAACGGCGTGGAATGCACGCCGATCGCCATCACCAAGGTGACCGACCGCAGTGGCAGCAAGGTGAAAGTGCCGTCCGCGAACTGCCATCAGGCCATCGACCCGGACATCGCGCAGACCGTGTCCTACGCGCTGAACCAAGGTGTCGTGCAGCCTGGCGGCGAAGCGTCGACCACGCAGCTCGACAACAATCGCAAGACCTTCGCCAAGACCGGTACCAACGAGAACACGGTGATGACCACCGCAGGCTTCGTGCCGAACCAGGTCGCGGCGTTCGTCGCGGTCGCCGACGCGCAGGACCCGATCAACAACACCTTCGACAACAAGACCATCAACGGCGTGTACCGTCCGTCTTGGTACGGCATGTACATCGCAACGCCGGCGTGGAAGCAGTTCATGAACACGTATCTTGCCGCCATCAACGCGCCGATCGACAACGATTACGGAAAGGGTGCCGACAAGTACACGGTTTCGAAGGGTGCCACCAGAACATACAACCAGTACCAATACCAGCGCCAGCAGAACAGTCAGCAGCAGACCAACCAAGGCCAGCAGCAGCAATCGCAGCAACAGCCTGCCGAGCAGCAAAGTGACCAGCAGCATCAATAGTTGCGATTGTCGGCTATACGTGCCGACTGGCCGCACTGGCTGCCTGCGCTGACTGTTTACGCCGCTGGAGCGTAAATCGCATGGCAAAGTGAACAGTCCATGAACGCCCGCCCCAACCGGCGGGCGTTCTGCTTACAATGCAATCGGTACCATGCCCGTCGCGTGGGAACGCGGTGCGGATATCGACGATTCAGGCGATACCAACGATTCATAAGAGAGATGACAATGAGCGAAGACAAGAAGAACGGCAAGCAGAACAAGACGGTCAAACCGTTCGATCCGATGACGTTGCGTGGCGTCACCGTGCGCAACCGCATCTGGCTGCCGCCAATGGACACGTATTCCGCATTGGCGCAGGACGGCAAGCCCACGCCATTCCACTACCAGCATTACGTTTCGCGCGCGATGGGCGGCTTCGGCATGATCATCATGGAAGCGACCGCCGTCGCGCCGGAAGGCCGCATTTCGCCGTGCGATCTGGGATTGTGGGATGACGGACAGATGGACGCATGGCGTTGGATCGTGGTCGACGCGAAGGCAGTGGGTGCCACGATGGCGGTGCAGCTCAACCACGCCGGACGCAAGGGTTCCACCGGCTGCCACGCGATCGGTTTCGATGGACAGAGCGTGCCGGAGGAGCAAGGCGGATGGCGGACGGTTTGCCCAAGCGCCAACGCATACGGTTCCCTGGCTCGTCCGCGCGCGCTGAGCGTCGATGAGATCCACACCATCGTGGACCAGTTCCGCGACGCCGCCTGGCGTGCCATGAACATCGGCTTCGACGCGGTGGAAGTCCATGCCGCGCATGGCTACCTGCTGTCGCAGTTCCTCGACCCGCTCATCAACGAGCGTGACGACGAGTACGGCGGATCGTTCGACAATCGCGTCCGCATGCTGGTCGAAGTCGTGGATGCGATTCGTTCCGTCGTGCCCGACACCATGCCGGTGCTGGTGCGCGTCTCCGCCACCGATTGGGCCGCAGGCGGTTGGGACCTTGACCAGACCGTCGAACTGGCTAAGATTCTGAAGGCCCACGGCGTGGACCTGATCGACGTGTCCACCGGCGGATTGATTCCCGACGTGACCATTCCGGTGAAGCCCGACTACCAAGTGCCGTTCGCCGAACAGGTGCGCAGTCGCGCGGGCATTCCCACCACCGCAGTCGGGCTCATCACCAAGCCGAAGCAGGCGAAGAAGATTCTGAAGTCGGGCGCCGCCGACGCCGTGGAAATCGGCCGCGCCGCCCTGCGCGACCCGTATTGGCCGCTCCGTGCCGCCCACAAACTGGACGTGCCGGTCGAGGAAGCCCCCTACCAGCCGCCATACCTCCGCGGCGCCTTCCGCTGACCCTCCTTCCCCTCCCCCTTTTTTCTTATTGCGAAAAGTGGATAACACCCCAACGCAACATAACAAAAAAACGAGTGGGAGGGCGGGCGTCCTGTTCACGACCGTAAGCCTGGCCGAACGGCCTTGAGTGTGTCGTGAACAGGACGCCCGCCCTCCCACGGAGACGCGCCTCTGTTTTTTACTTATTAATCGCCTTTATATTGCCGAAAAATCGCTTTTTAAATCGCAACTTAAATCGCAATTAAAAAAGTTTCACGCGTCGATGCCGACCGCCTCGCTGACATGTTCGAACCCGTCGCGCCTGAGCAGTTCGGCCAGTCCACGCTTCAACACGGTGATCTGCTGCGGACCACGGTACATGAGCGCGCTGATGAACATCACCAGCGACGAACCGCAACGAATCTTCTCATACGCCTGCTGCGGGGTGAAGACGCCACCGATGCCGGCGATTGCGAACCGGTCGCCATATTCGCGGTAGACCTGCTTGATGCGTTCGTTGCTGGCCGCGTAGCACGGCGAGCCGGACAGTCCGCCCTCCCAATCGCGCGGAATGGACATGCCGGTGCGGTCCTTCTGCAGATTGGCGATCGACAGTCCCTGCACGTTGTGCTCGGCGAGCACGTCCAGCAGATCCTTGAATTCCGGCCACGTCTTATTGAGCGGCATTTTGACGAGCGTCGGCTGCGGACGGTCGATTTTGTCCAGTTCGGTGAACAGCTTGTCGAGCGCTTCCGGGCTTTGGTTGAACGGTTCGCCGGCCATGGTGTTCGGGCAGGAGATGTTCACTTCGACCATGGCGGTGCGTCCGGCCGCGCGGCGCATCGAAATGCAGTAATCCTCGATGCCTTCGTCCAGATCGCCGGTCTTGCTGTCGTTCGTGCGGGCGATCGAAACCGACACCTGCATGCTCTTCGCCTTCGTCCATGCGTTCTCGGCGCGCGGAATCACCACCGCGGAACCCTCGTTGGCAAGGCCCACGTGCACCATCATCGAATCGTATTCAGGCAGGCGGTGGAACCATGGGCGCGGGTTGCCGAGGCAGGGGCGCGACGTGGTGGAGCCGACCGTTTCGAAACCGAAGCCGACGTTGTCGAGCAGCACCGGCATCTCGCAATCCTTGTCGAGGCCGGCGGACAGGCCGAACGGATTGGCGAAGTCGACGCCCATCACGTTGGTTTCCAGTATCGGGTCGGTGTAGTCGAGCATTTCGCGGCATAGCCACATCAGCGGTGGAATGTTGCGGGTGACCTTGCAGAAATCGATCATCTGGCTGTGGGCCACGTCGGGCGTCTGGTTGAAGATGAAATGCGGTTTGATGATGTGCTTGTAGCCGAACGTGAAAAGGTCGGTGGTGGCTTTGTTCACTGCGTCGTGCCAAAAGTTTTCGGAAACGTATGTCATGGTTCCTTATTCTCGCACGTTTTCATTGGTTTCGCATGGCATTTGGGCAAAAGCCGATGTGTGTCGGTGCGGCGGATAGGACGTTCGTTTTTGTTCGTTTTGAGCTGAATTTGAGGCGATTGTGGTGCGGCTTTGCGTGAAACACGCGCGAAACGCTCAACTCAGTTGTATTTTTGAGTGAACATGTGCGATAATGTTCATATGATTTCGTCGCAACGCCAGCATTTGATTTTGAGCCGTCTGCGTACCCGTGGTGCGGTGCGCATCACTGCACTGTCCAAGGAATTGGGCGTCTCCGCGATGACCATCCGCCGTGACATCGCCGATCTGGCGGACAAGGGTCTGCTGAAGCGCGTGCACGGCGGCGCCGTCAGCACCAGCACGCTGCTGAGCGAACCGCTGTTCTCCGTAAAGTCGCAGATGGACATCGGTCTGAAGGACGCCATCGCACAGGAAGCCGTCAAATACGTGGCCCCCGGAGACGTGATCGCCATCGGCGGCGGCACCACGGCGTACGTGTTCGCACAACATCTGCTCGAATCGCAGCAATCGTCGGGCATCACCATTCTTACCAACTCCATTCCGGTGGCGGAGCTGGTGCAGGCGCTTGAATCGAAAGACGTGGAAGTCATCGTCACCGGCGGCGTCACCACGCGCTCCAACTCGCTCGTCGGGCCGATCGCAGACAAAGTGGTCGCCTCGCTGCGCGTCAACACCGTATTCCTGGGCACGCATTCCGTGTCCATTCCGCGCGGTTTCCTCATGCCGAACTCGCTGGAAGCCGCAACCGATATGGCGATGATGGACATTGCCGATCGCACGATAATTTTGACCGACCACACCAAGTGGAGCTGCACGTCACTGTCGCTGTTCGCACGTTTTGACCAGGTGGATACGGTCATCACCGATGACGGATTGGACCCCGATTCGGTGTCGAAAACAAGGGATTTGGTCAAAGAGCTCGTTCTGGCGCGCCAGGCCGAGCCGGTTCAGGAAGGTGAATAATCACATGAGTGATTTCGTCAACTACACTCCGGGAGAATATGCGAAGGAGCATATCCGTATCACGCCGACCACGCTTGCCGATGGCCGCGACTTCTTCTATCTCGATGACGATCCGGAATACGTTTCCGGCGTCAAGACTCGCGAACTGAAGGATCCGCGCCAACTTCCGTACCGTTTCTCCAATCAGCTCAACGCCGCGGGCGAGGAGGTGCCGTACGCGGCTCCGGAAATGCGCCGCGACCCGCTGACCGGCGATTGGATTCCGATGGCGACCGCACGTATGAACCGTCCGATCACCGCCGGTCCGGGCGCGACGGCCAAAGGCAATCCGCTGGCCGCGCGCAAGCCGGGCGATCCGTACCAGGATGGTGAAGTGCCGGACACCGACTACAACGTGGTCGTGTTCGAGAACCGTTTCCCGTCGATGGTGCGCGTGCCGGGCCGTTCCGGCGACGTGGAATACGTCAACGGTAACCCGCTGTGGGAGAAGAAGCTCGCTGCAGGCCGCTGCGAAGTGATCTGCTTCGACCCGGATGAAGACGGCCTGCCGGCGGACCTGCCGGTCTCCCGCCTGCGCACCGTCGTGGAAGCATGGGCGTTCCGTACCGCCGAAATCTCCAAGATGGAGGGTATCGAGCAGATCTTCCCGTTCGAGAACCACGGTCAGGAAATCGGCGTCTCCCTGGCGCACCCGCACGGCCAGGTCTACTGCTATCCGTTCATCGCACCGAAGATGGAAGCCGAACTCAAGCAGACCGAAGCCTACCATGAGAAGACCGGCGGCAACCTGCTCAAGGATCTCATGAACGCCGAAATCGAGGCCGGGGAGCGCATCGTCATGCGCAACCACAGCTGGGTCGCCTATGTGCCGGCCGCGGCACGCTGGCCGCTCGAGGTTCATGTGGCCCCGGTGCGCGACGTGCTCACCCTCGACGAGCTCAACGACCAGGAACGTTGGGATCTGGCCGTCATGTACTCCACCCTGCTCAAGCGCGGCAACGCGTTCTTCGACAAGGGCGACGGCAAGGGCATGGACCTGCCATACATCGCAGCATGGCACCAGGCTCCGATCCACGACGCACGCCGTGAAAACTACCGCCTGAATCTGCAGTTCTTCTCGTTCCGCCGCGCAGCCAACAAGATCAAGTATCTGGCCGGATCCGAATCCGGCATGGCCGCATGGGTTTCCGACACCACGCCGGAACTCATCGCCAAGCGCTTCCACGAGCTCGGACCAATCGATATCGAAGGCTGAAAGCCAATAAAACCCAAAGGACAAAACACCAATGACTGCTGTTGAATTCATTGAGCCGCTCTCGCACGACGAGGGTGTGAAGAACGCGACCGACCTGTTCCGAGCCACCTACGGTGAGGAACCGGCTGGCGTATGGGCCGCACCGGGCCGTGTGAACTTGATCGGCGAACATACCGACTACAACGCGGGCCTGTGCCTGCCGATCGCACTGCCGCACCGCACGTTCATCGCGCTCAAGCCGCGTGAAGACACCAAGGTGCGCGTGGTTTCCGACGTTGATTCCGAAAACGTTACCGAAGCCGACCTCGATGGTCTGCAGGCCGGTGGTGTGGAAGGCTGGGCCGCCTACCCGGTAGGCGTTGCCTGGGCATTGCGCGAAGCCGGCTTCGATGCGGTGCAGGGCTTCGACGCGGCATTCTCCTCCTGCGTGCCGCTCGGATCCGGTCTGAGCTCCTCCGCAGCCATGACCTGCTCCACCGCCTTGGCGCTGGATGACGTGTATGGTTTGGGTTATGGCGCATCCGATGCCGGTCGTGTGACGCTGATCAACGCCGCCATCAAGTCGGAAAACGATATGGCGGGCGCGTCCACCGGTGGTCTTGATCAGAACGCATCCATGCGCTGCACTTTCGGCCATGCGTTGCGTCTTGATTGCCGTCCAGAGCTGAGCCCGCTGGAGAACGTCTCCCAGCAGGAATTCGATCTCGACAAGTACGGTCTGGAACTGCTGGTGCTTGACACTCAGGCTCCGCATCAGCTCAACGACGGCCAGTATGCCCAGCGTCGCGCCACTTGCGAGAAGGCCGCCGAAATCCTCGGCGTGGCCAACCTGCGTGTCGTGGCCGACGAAATCGCTAAATCCGAGGATCCGTTCCAGGCACTCAAGGAAACGCTCGACAAGCTGGAAGACGACACGATGAAGAAGCGCGTGCGCCACGTCATCACCGAAATCGCCCGTGTCAATTCCTTCGTGCGTGCCTTCGCCAACGGCAAGATCGACGAGGCAGGCCGACTGTTCAACGCGTCTCATGATTCGCTCGCTGCGGATTATGAAGTGACTGTGCCCGAGTTGGATATTGCCGTGGATGTGGCTCGTGTCAACGGCGCGTACGGCGCGCGTATGACCGGCGGCGGCTTCGGCGGCTCCATCATCGCGCTGGTGGACAAGGGCCAGGGCCACGAGATCGCACAGAAGATTGCTGACCGCTTCGAAAAGGAAGGCTTCAACGCGCCTCGCGCCTTGCCGGCGTTCGCTGCGGCTTCCGCGAGCCGCGAGGCCTGATCGCAGAAGCCGATGCAAAAATGCGCGTTGGCGCACGCCCATGAAAAAGGACGTGCGCCAACGCGCGTTTTGCACGATTTACTTGTGGACCAGATGGCGCACCAGCGTATCCCACAGCGATGACCAGCAGGTACGATGCCGAATGCTTCATCCCGGCTCCCGGTGCGGCTACGTGTTTGGCCTGATGCTGTCTGTGATCGTATTCGTGCTCCCCTCCTTCTTTCTGAAGGAGGGGAGCACCTTTCGTAAGTAGCGACGTGTCGACTTGGTGGCCGTCATGTTCGGCTACGCTTTTGTGCGTACAACGGACGGGTTGTACGTGTATTTGATGAAAAACGATACGTTATACGATTAACGGCGTGTCGCGATGTGGGTGATTCCGGTGTTCTGCAAGAACGGCAGTATGGAGCCGAAGTTTACGTTTGCGACGCTGGGGGGACTGGTTGATGAGAGCGCTAACTATTGAGATAAACGATTAACGTTTGACATTAAACGATTAACGATTTATAGTGTTAATCACCGCAAAGCAAGCGGCTGATGAGGTCGTACCGGTGCGTCTTACATCGGTACGAGGAGGAAACATCAAGGAAGAAGGAGCCTAATCATGGCACGAAGAAGTGTTCGCCTGTTGGCATCAATAGCTGCAGTCGCGACTATGGTCACGACGTTTGCCGCCTGCGGCAACAAGCAGGCCACCACAGACGAGAACGGCAAGCCAATCGTCAATATTCTGGTTCGTCGCAACGTGACCGACCATCCGATGCAGGACACCCAGTACACCAAGGATCTGGAAGCCGCCTGCGACTGCACCATCAAGTGGCAGGAAGTCGCCGACAACGCTTGGGGTCAGCAGAAGAGCGCCAAGATGGCCGCCGGTGAATTCCCGGACATTGGCTTGAGCTTGTTCAGCATGGTGGATGCGGCCAAGTACAGCACCTACTTCGAGGATCTCAAGCCGCATCTGGATAAGATGCCGAACGTCAAGAAGTTCCTCAAGGCCCAGCCGGGCGCTGCGAAGTACGTTACCGATGGCACCAAGATCGCCATGCTGCCCTCCGACCGCGGCAAGGGTTACGAGGTTTCCGGCACTCACATGTTTATCAACAAGACCTGGCTGGACAAGCTGGGACTCCAGATGCCGACCACTTGGGACGAGCTCGAGAACGTGCTCGATGCATTCAAGACCCAGGATCCGAACGGCAACGGCAAGGCCGATGAGGTGCCGATGAATATCCGCAGCCTCGGCTTCGGCCTGTGGAGCCCTCTGGCGCTGATGAACTCCGAAGGCGTGGTCACCTCCTTCATGGGCGGCGGCGCTTCCGAACAGGGCTATTATGTGGACAACGGCAAGGTTAAGAGCTATTACACCTCCGACGCGCTCAAGGACGTCGTCTCCTACCTGCACGGACTCATGGCCAAGGGCCTTATCCCGAAGGATGTGCTCACCCGCGACGCCTCGCAATACACTTCGCAGACCGTCAGTGACGGCAAGACCGCGCTGACCGGCGTCTCCTTCGGTTGGTCCAACTACTCCGAATACGGCAACGCGCTTGGCGACCAGTACGTCACCCTGCCGCCGCTGAAGAAAGACGCCTCCACGCCCGACTCCCAGGTCAAGTGGGATTATTCCCAGGACGCCTGCCGCTGGGCCTACTCCGGTTCCGGCCTGACCGTCAACCCGAACGCAGCCAACCAGGACGCCATCTACAAGGTGATCGACGCCATGTACGGCGAGAAGCTTTCCGTGGCTGGATTCTTCGGCTCTATTCCGGATATCGTCTCCGATGACGGCGACCACCAGTACACCATCGACAAGGCTAAAGCCTACGCCGATTATCCTGACACCCGTGCCATCGCATTGCAGGACCGCTTCGGTGGCTGGATCCGCGACGACGTGAAGATGGTCAATGACACCAACGCCGATCAGGTCACCGCATCCGATCTGGCCGTACGTGAAGCACGCAACCGCGTCGACGGCATCAAGGACGTAGTGCCGATCTACGTGCGCCCCGACACCGAGGATTCCAACACCCTGCAGAACAACAACACCGCCATCTCCAACTACGCGAACAACCAGATCGCGAAGTGGGTCCAGAAGGGCGGCATCGACAAGGAATGGGATGCCTACGTGAAGAAGGTGTCCGAACCGACCCTCGGTCTCGACGCCAACATCAAGATTTGGCAGAAGTGGTACGACAAGTACACCAAGTAGCCAAGTAATACCGCGGGGTCCATCGCACGGGTTCGTTTCTCTCCCGTGACTGCCGCCGGACCCCGCATTTTTGTTCCCTAGCAATCATCCTAAATTGGAGACCAACATGAGTGCACAAACATCGCAAGGCGTTGCTGCACGGACCGTGGCGATGGAAGCGGCTCCCGACCGCAAGAAACCAGGTCTGCTCGATCGCATCGCCGACCACTTCCGCCGCTACTGGCAGCTGTGGATCCTCACCGCTCCCGCCCTGTTCTTCGTCGGCCTGTTCGCCTACGTGCCGATGTGGGGCATCCAGCTTGCCTTCCGCGAGTTCGACCCGACCAAGGGCCTGACCGGCGGCAAGTTCGTAGGGCTCAAATATTTCAACGAATTCTTCCATAACCCGCTCTTCGGCGAGATCATGACCAACACCGTCCGTATCTCCCTGTGGACGCTGGTCATGGGCTTCATCTTCCCGATCATTCTGGCCCTGCTCATCAACCAGATCGGCTCGAAGAAGATCAAGGGCTTCGTGCAGACCGTCACCTACATGCCGCACTTCATCTCCGTGGTGGTCATCGTCTCGATGCTCAACATCTTCCTGTCCCCGGGCTCCGGCATCCTGGGCCGCTTCTTCGGCGACGAATCGCTGATGGGCTCCACCAGCGCCATCACCGCCGTCTACTGGATCTCCGAAGTCTGGCAGCACGTCGGCTGGAACTCCATCATCTACCTGGCCGCGCTCGCCGGCGTGGACACCTCGCTGTACGAGGCCGCGAAGATCGATGGCGCCGGCCGTCTGCAACTGATCCGTTACGTCGACCTGCCGGCGATCATGCCGACCTGCGCAATCCTGCTCATCATGAACATGGGTTCCGTGCTCAACGTGGGTTTCGACAAGATCTACCTGATGCAGAATTCGCTGAATATGCCGGCCACCGAGGTCATCGCGACCTACACCTACAAGATCGGTATTATTAACGGCCAGTATTCGTATTCGACCGCCATCGGCCTGTTCAATACCTTGGTCAACTTCGTCTTCCTGATCACCGCGAACGCGATCGCCAAGCGCGTTTCCGATACGAGCATTTTCTAGGAGGCAGTCATCATGTCTGCAACAACAACCGGGGCCGTTGCCCAAAGCAAGAATGATATTCCCTGGAACAAGCATGTACGTCAGAAGAAAACGCCAGGTGATCTGGCCGTCGACTTTGTCATCGTGCTGCTTCTGGTGTTCACCGTGGTCGCAGTGCTCTACCCCCTGTGGTTCGTGGTCATCGCATCGTTCTCCGACCCGAATGCCGTGGCCGGCGGCGAAGTGACCCTGCTGCCCAAAGGCGTGACCTTCGTCGGGTATGCGAAGGTGTTCGCCAACCATCGCATCTGGCAGGGCTATCTCAACACGATCATCTACTCGGTGGTCGGCACCGCGGTCAACATGGCCGTGACCATCCCCTGCGCCTTCGCGCTGTCCCGCCGCGAATTCAAGCCGCGCCGCGTCATCATGTTCCTGTTCACCGTCACCATGTTCATCAGCGGCGGCCTGATTCCGAACTATTTGCTGTACAAAGCCCTCGGCATCAACAACACCATGTGGGTGTTCATCCTGCCCGGCGCTGTCTCCGTATACAACGTGATCGTGGCGCGCTCCTTCTTCGAAACCTCCATTCCGGAGGAACTGCATGATGCTGCGCAGATCGACGGCCTGAGCTACTTTGGCTACTTCTTCAAGATCGTGCTGCCGTTAAGCTCCGCCATCCTCGCCGTCATCGGCCTGTACTACTTCGTCGGCCACTGGAACGACTTCATGACAGGCTTGATCTACATCACCGACGACACAAAGCAGCCGTTGCAGGTGGTCTTGCAGCAGTTGCTGCTGGTGGCACAAGGCACCGGTACGAACGTCAACGCCGCGGCCCAACAGCAGGCGGCCGACCAGATCAAGTTCGGCATCATCATCGTCTCCACCCTGCCTCTGCTGGTGCTGTACCCGTTCCTGCAGAAGTACTTCAACAAGGGCGTCATGCTCGGCGCCGTCAAGGGCTGATTGAAAGGGATTCGCCATGCTCGCTCGTTTTTCCGTGGCCTATGAACGGTTCTGCCGTCTGCTGCTCACGATCTTCGTGGTGAACATCGCCATGCTCGTGCACACACTGCTGGGTGCCGTGGTGCTGGGATTCTTCCCATCCTGCGCCGCCGCGCAAACCACGTTCCGCACGTGGCTGCGTGCTGAGGATCGGTCGATGCGTGCCAAGGAAGTATGGGGCATCTTCCACGGCGCATGGAAAAACGAGCTCAAGCAGGCGAATCTCTTCGGCTGGCCGTTGGCCGTATGCTGGGTGGTGCTCGCCATCGACTACTACATGATGAACTGGCATGCACGCGGAACGTTCGACGTGGCGGTTTCCGGCGTACTGTTCGTGCTGGCACTGGTATTGCTGGCCTTCACCATGCTGGTCTGGGTGGTGCGCGCGAACTATGACGAACGTCCGCTGTGGATCGTCCGCACAACACTGACCATGATCGTGGCCCGTCCGCTGTGCACCCTGCTGCAGATCGGACTCGCACTGCTGGCGATCCTTGCCTGGGCGCAATGGCCGGGTCTGCTCATGGTGTTCGGCATGTCGCTGCCGATGTTCTGCACTGCGTGGATCGTGTACTCGTTCGGCCGGATTCCGGGAATGGACATCCATGACCGGGAGCAGCCGGGCATCCGATACGCGAAAAGCTGAACGGCAGAGTGTCGCCAAAGAAAGGCGGGCATACAATGGAATCCGCTTCACAAAGCCGCCAAGCAGACAAGGCAAAACCATTGGTATCGATCAAAGACATCGCAAAAGAGGCCGGCGTCTCCAGTTGCACCGTGTCATTGGTCATGAACAACAAGGACCGCAATCGCGTCAGCAAGGCGGTGGCGCAACGAGTGCGCGGAACGGCCCAATCAATGGGATACAAGCCGAACTCCGTGGCGCGTACATTGCGCACCAGCAGGTCGTATGTCCTCGGCTTTATCACCGATGAGATCGCCACCTCGCCACATGCCGGGCGCGTACTGGTGGGAGCGCAGGAGGCAGCGCGCAAACTCGGCTATATTCTGCTCACCGTCAACACGGGAAACGATCGGGAACTGGAGAACCAGGAGATCGCGGCCCTGCGGCAGTACCGCGTGGACGGTTTCCTGTATGCCATGATGTACCACCGTGTTGTGGAGATCCCCGCCGAACTCGAAGGCAGCCCCACGGTCGTCGTCGACAGCGAAGACGAGAATCGCAAGATTCCCTCGATCTACCCCGACGACGAAATGGCAGGGTACGATGCCACCAATCGGCTGATTCAGGCCGGCTGCAAACGCATCGTTTACTACGGTTCCTCAATCACCATTATCGCCCAGGGGGAGCGGTTCGCCGGGTATCGCCGAGCGCTCGCGGACGCGGGCATCCCCTTCGACGAGCAGTTGGTCGTCAACGTGGAAGAGGCCACAAACGCCGCTTCGGAAGCCGGTCGCGTGTTCGACGAGATCAAGCCGGACGGCATCTTCTGCTTCAACGATGTGCGCGCGACCTTCATCTACGAGGCGGCCAGAGAGCGGTCGGTCGGCATCGGCACAGACGTTTCCGTGATCAGCATCGACAACCAGCCGCTCATTACGGACGTGCTCAAGCCCGCGTTGACCACCTTGGAGCTTCCTCACTACGAAATGGGCTTCGAAGCGGTGCATCAGCTGGTCGCCATGATCGACGATGAAGCCGCCACGGAAAGCCTTGCACGCAGTGAGGATTCGATCAGGCGTTTGGAGAACGGCCCGATGACACCGTTGCGATGCCGCATCATCGAACGCGATTCGATCGTTTCCTGACGGCACTGCGTCTTTGAGTATTTCCATCCATTTTCCATATTCATTTCACACGTGTAGAGGGGTCTACTATGTCGAATACCTATTCCATCTCCGTCGAAACCGGCGGCTACCGGCAGCTCGATCTGTTCGCCGAACGCTGTGGCGAGGGGAACGCCGTCGTCACCGTTGCGGACGGCAACGGCGTCGCAATCGCGGCGCACACCATGCCCATCGCCGAACGCAGGCATCATTTCTCCATTGCGGTGCCGCAGAAATCCACCGTCACCGTGGCGGCAAGCGGCCTGGTTGTACGCTTCGGCTACCTTTCCGAATGCGATGACCTGCTTGACAACGGCGTTCGCTACGTGAACATGAATCCAAGCGACACCGATTGGCCTGCACAGCCCACGCTGGAACAGATCTACAACCGTTTCGGGCGTTCGGGCGCGCATTTCGAACCGTTCGCACGTTGGATGAACGATCCGAACGGCCTGTGCCAGTTCCAAGGGCGCTACCACCTGTTCTTCCAGCTCAACCCGTATGGTTTCGGCTGGGACAATATGCATTGGGGGCACGCGGTAAGCCGTGATCTGGTGCATTGGACTCATCTGCCAGTCTTCCTGGAACCGCAGCCCGAACTGCGCACCGACGAGCGTATCGTCGGCGGCGCGTTCTCCGGTTCGGCCGTGACCGTGGACGAGCATGACAATCCGGTCGCCGGCAACGAGGCAAACGCCATCCGCCTGTACCTGACCCGTCATCTGGAAACCCGCGGCGACGAATCCTCCGTCACCGAATACCAGACCACCTGCCTGTGCGAGGACGGCGTGCATGTTCGCGTGGAATCGCCGGTGGCGCTGCGCGCGAATGACGATTTTGGCTATGACTTCCGTGATCCGAAGGTTGAATGCGGCATGGGCGGCGAGGCGCTCGACCCGGATCGTGCCTATATGGTAACCGCCACCAATCTGCCGGTATCGGAATTTAGCGCAGACGCCGCCGATAGTGCGGTTCCCGGCATCAGCACCCAGAACACCGGCGGCTGGTTCACTTATTCTCCTCAGGGCAAGCCGGGGGTCGACCAGCCGAATAACGCCACCGTTCCCGCCATGACATTGTTCTCCGCGAAGAAACCGCTCAAGCGCAATGTGACATGGCGCTACGAAGGGCCGGTGCTCGCCGATTTCGGTCATCAGATCGCACGCACCTACGAATGCCCTGACCTGTTCCAGGTCGACGGCGTGACCGTTGCCGTGGGCGCGCTGATGCATTACCGCGACAAGCAGGGACGTTTCCAGCAGGTGCGCTGGTATGCCGGCGACTTGGTGAATACCGATAATGGTCCGAAACTGGATGTCAAGGCCAGCGACTGGTGCGATTTCGGCACCGGATATTACGCCACGCAAAGCTTCGCCGACGATAACGGCCGTCGCATCGTATTCGGCTGGTTCACCGATTTTCCGGAGATGCGTGTCGAACAGCCGTGCCTGGCCAACGGCATGATGTCGCTGCCGCGCGAATTGCATGTGCGTGACGGCAGGCTGTACAGCAAGCCGGTGAGCGAAGTGTACCGCGAGCTGCTCGGCGAGCGTCTTGCCGTGCACGGCGATGGCGGGGATATGGTCGTTACGGCTCCCGGCAACGCATACTATGCGAACGTGCATCTGGCGGATGATGCCGATGCCATCATGGTGCTGGCGAAGGGCGTCAACCCGCAGGACGGCAGGCCGACCGAACTGCTGCTGCAGCGCACTGATGGCGTGACCCGCCTGGTGGCCAAGGGCACTGCGGTGGAGGATGTCGACTTCGACAGCGGCATCACCGATGTTCGCCAGGTGGAGGTGTTCTTCGACCGCAATGTTGTCGAAGTGTTCCTCAATGGCGGTCAGACGGCAGGAAGCATGCTGTTCCAAGGCGCTGATGGCGACGGTGAGCTTCGCATCGCGTCGTCCGGCAAGATCGATGCGGTTGATGCCCGTGCATTGAACGGTATTTGGCGCTAAGACGTAGAGCCGTATCCGGCGGCCCCGTTCCTGCGTGTTCCTTGTGACACGGCGGGTGCGGGGCCGCTGCCGTATGTGCAGGGGTATGTACGCGATATGTGCGAGATATGGGCACGATATGTGCGCTGCGTTGTAATTTGCCGGCGGATGTTGCATGTCATGCTGTGTTGCGACACGGCGCGGGTGAATCCGTGGGCGGTGACGACCTAGGTAAACGTTTGACTACTGACATGCGCGTGTGGCGTCTCACCATGTAATGCGAAAAGCGGGAGAGAGGGGTGTTTTGGCACGTGCCTTTCCTATACTTGAGGGCACGTCCGGCAATTCGCCGAGACGGCAACTGGATATTCGCACCTAACATTTAGGGAGTTCCATGAACAAGGCAATCATCACCGTCGTCGGCCAGGACACTGTCGGCATCATCGCCCGCGTCTGCACCTATCTTTCCGCGCACCAGGTCAACGTGCTCGACATCTCCCAGACCATCATCGACGGTTTCTTCAACATGATGATGATTGTGGATTATTCCAACGCGGACGAGGAATTCGGCACTGTCGTCGACGATCTCGACAAGCTCGGCGAGGAGATCGGCGTGCGCATCCGCTGCCAGCGCGAAGAGATCTTCACCAAGATGCACCGCGTCTGATCCGCGGCACACGTAAGCCATGCAAGCAACCGAAGCCACGAATCGTACCAACCGTAAGGAAAAACCATGCTGAATATCATGGAGGTCCACGAGACCAACAAGATGATCGAGCAGGAGAAGCTCGACGTGCGCACCATCACCATGGGCATCAGCCTGCTGGACTGCGCCGCCGACAGCGTCGACGAGGTCTGCGAGAACATCTACAACAAGATCACCACGTACGCCAAGGACCTCGTGTCCACCGGCCAGGCCATCGAACGCGATTTCGGCATCCCGATCGTCAACAAGCGCATCACTGTCACCCCGATTTCCCTGGTCGGCGCAAGCTCCTGCAAGAGCTCCGAGGATTTCGTCAAGATCGCACACGCACTCGACCGCGCGGCCAAGAAGGTCGGCGTCGACCTGATCGGCGGCTACTCCGCGCTCGTGTCCAAGTCCATGACCCCGGCTGAGGAAATGCTCATCCGCTCCCTGCCGCAGGCCCTGTCCGAAACCGACATCGTGTGCTCCTCCGTGAACGTGGGCTCCACCAAAACCGGCATCGACATGAACTCCGTCGAACTGCTCGGCCACATCGTCAAGGACATCGCGCACGCCACCGCAGACAATGATTCCTACGGTTGCGTGAAGTTCGTGGCATTCTGCAACGCCCCGGACGACAACCCGTTCATGGCAGGCGGCTTCCATGGCGTAACCGAAGGCGACGCGGTCATCAACGTCGGCGTCTCCGGACCGGGCGTGGTCTCCCGCGCGCTCGACGAAGCCAAGGGCAAGGACTTCGAATTCCTGTGCGAAACCATCAAGCGCACCGCGTTCAAGATCACGCGCGTCGGCCAGCTGGTGGCCCAGGAGGCCTCCCGCCGGCTCGGAGTGCCATTCGGCATCATCGACCTCTCGCTCGCCCCGACCCCCGCCGTGGGCGACTCCGTCGGCGAAGTGCTGGAGAAGATCGGCCTCGAACAGGTGGGCGCCCCAGGCACCACCGCCGCGCTCGCCATGCTCAACGACCAGGTGAAGAAGGGCGGCATCATGGCGTCCTCCTATGTGGGCGGCCTGTCCGGCGCGTTCATTCCGGTCTCCGAAGACAAGAACATGATCGACGCGGCCAACAACGGCTGCCTGAAGATCGAAAAGCTTGAGGCCATGACCTGCGTATGCTCCGTCGGCCTTGACATGATCGCCATCCCCGGCGACACCACCGCGGCCACCATTTCCGGCATCATCGCCGATGAGGCGGCCATCGGCATGGTCAACCAGAAGACCACCGCCGTGCGTGTAATCCCGGTGGAAGGCAAGGGCGTGGGCGAGATGGCCAACTTCGGCGGCCTCATGGGCTACGCGCCGATCATTCCGGTGAACCAGACCAGCTGCGAGGCCTTCGTGACCCGTGGCGGCCGCATTCCGGCGCCGATCCACTCCTTCAAGAACTGACGTTCTTACGAAAGAACCCGACCTTCCTGCACGGAGGGCCGGGCTCTTTTGCGTTTGTAAAACTGTTTTTACTTACCGCCGGCAAAGTTCAACTGTCGCCAGGCTTCGTAGATGGCGATGGAGGCGCAGTTGGTGAGATTCAGGCTACGCAGCGAAGGACGCATCGGCAGACGTACCTGCTCGGCCACATGCGGGCCGGCCATGATGTCCATCGGATCGGGGATATTGCCCGGTTCCGGACCGAACAGCAGGATGTCGGTCGGCTTGTATTCGATGTCGGTGTACAGCTTGGTGGCGTGCGCGGTGAAGGCGATGATGCGCGAATCCGGCATCGATTCCACCAGATCCTCGAAATTCGGGTGCAGCACCACATGCGCCATGTCATGGTAGTCGAGCCCCGCACGGCGCAGCTTGGTATCCCGCAGATTGAAACCCAAAGGTTCCACCAGGTGCAGAATCGTTCCCGTCACGGCGCACAGGCGGATCGCGGAACCCGTGTTGCCCGGAATACGCGGGGAGTAGTAGCACAGGTGCGGGGTGGAGGTCTCCGCCTTCGCCGCGTCCTTCGCGCTCAGCATCGCGTCCACCACGGAAATCGGATTGCCGTGCGCGTCGGTCACCAGTTCGTCCGGGCCGTAATTGGACTTGCGGTACCCGTATTCGAACATCTTCTCGACCTTGGCCTCGGCCGCCTGCGTCTCGGCGTCGCGCGTTGCGCCCTGCGCGTTATCGGTATGTTCTTCGTTCGTCATAAATGCTAAGAATAGGAACGATGAACGACACGAACACCACATACGACACCGCCGTACGTGACGCCGACTTTGACGACTTTGCCGATTCCGCCACCGCCGTACGTGACGCCGACTTTGACGACTTTGCCGATTCCGCCACCGCCGTCACCTCCGATGCTTCCGATGCTGACGAAATCGCAACGACGCTCGCGCAATGGTGGCAGACCAACGCGCGCGACCTGCCATGGCGATTCGGCCGCACCACACCGTGGGGCGTGCTCGTTTCCGAAGTGATGAGCCAGCAGACGCAGATGGGCCGCGTCGTGCCGTATTGGACCGAATGGATGGACCGATGGCCGGACGCAGCCGCGCTCGCCGACGCCCCGAAATCCGACGTGATCACCGCATGGGGGCGGCTTGGCTATCCGCGGCGCGCCCTGCGATTGCAGGAATGCGCGCACGTCATCGCATACGATTACGCCGACGAGCTGCCGCATACGTACGACGAATTGCTTGCTCTGCCCGGCATCGGTGATTACACGGCAAGCGCGGTGCTGTCGTTCGCTTTCGGCGAACGTATCGCGGTGGTCGACACGAACATCCGCCGTGTGCTGTCACGTGCGTTCGTCGGCGTCGAATCGCTCGGCGGCAGCGCAAGTCCCGCGGAACGCGCGCTGGCGAAACGGCTGCTGCCGGACGATGATTCCGCGAAATGCCGTCGTTTCGATCGCCCGTCCGTCGTGTGGAACCAGGCCGTCATGGAACTCGGCGCGACGGTGTGCACTGCGAAATCGCCATTATGCGAAGCCTGTCCGATCGCCGGAAAATGCGCGTTCCTACGCAACGGAAGACCGGGATTGGGGCAGCGGCGTACGCGACCACGCCAACGATTCCAAGGTACGGACCGGCAGGTGCGCGGGCTGGTGCTGAACGCGCTGCGCGGCCTGCCGGATGGCGAGACGGTGTTTGATCGCAAGAGCGTCGAACGGCTGTGGAAAGACCACGTGCAGCTGGACAAATGCATCGCGTCGCTTGACGAGGACGGTCTGATCGAAATCCTGCCCGGGGGAGGGGTGCGGCTGCCGGTGTAACGTACACGGCATGCGTGGTGCGTGCGGCCGCGGTGCCGCACGGAGGATGACACGCTAGACTGGGAGCCATGGCTTACAAGACCTCCCCGCGGACCGGTAAGAAACGTACGAAACAACAGCAGGCGATGTATCGCCGCCGCCGCATCGTTTTCGGTATCGCGACGGTGCTGGTGCTGAGCTTCATCGTATTCTGTCTGTATTCGCTGACGCAGGGCGTCGTCGCTGTCAACCGCGAAATCCACCATGCCGATGTTTACGCGATCTCCCGCAAGGAGGTGCCGTCGCCGACCCAACAGCAGAAAAGCAGCGTTCCCGATTGCGACGCATCCAACGTCGCGCTGTCGCTTACTCCGGCCGCATCGAGCTTCGGTGTGGGCGGCACGATGGACTTCACCGCTTCCGTGAAATACAACGGTTCCGGCAAGGCTGGCTGTCTGATCGACGTGTCCCAGGCGGGCATGGTGCTGACGATTAAGTCGGGCAAGGACGTGGTCTGGAAATCGAACGTATGCTCCGTGGACACGGATTACCGGCTGATAGCCAAGGGCGACGAGGTCAAGCAGACGATCACTTGGCCGGGCGTGCGTTCCGGCAGCGAATGCGCCGACGCGGCGGACCTGCCGAACGTGGACCGTGGCGTGTATTCGGCCCAACTGTCGGTCAAAGGACATGCGAAAACCAAGTCGGAACCGGTCGGCATCACAGTGGAATAAAATCTACAGGTTATGCTATTCTTATGACTTTGCGTAGATGCGTGTCATATAGCGGGCACGCTGACAAGGAAGAAGCGCCCGCGTATTAGGCATATGGTGGCCAATGAGAGCGCTTCCGGGGAAACATATCGATACGATTAGCGAGCGATAAGGAACGTCCATTGGCTGAGGCTACGACGAACACCACCACCATCATCGCACGCGCCGACCAGCATGATATTGATCTGCACAAGGCGTCGGACCGTGTGAACTTCGGCTCCATCCGCGAGCCCATTGATGTACCCTACCTGTTGGGTGTACAGACTGACAGCTTTGACTGGCTCATCGGCAACGAGCGCTGGCAGAAGCGAGTCCAGGAGGATCTGGAGAACGGCACCAACACCGTGCCCCACACCTCCGGTCTTGACGAGGTCTTCCAGGAGATCTCCCCGATCGAGAACTTCGCTCAGACCATGAGCCTGACCTTCTCCGATCCGTACTTCGAAGAACCGCGCCACACCGTGCAGGAATGCAAGGAGAAGGATTACACCTACTCCGCGCCGCTGTACGTGAACGCCGAATTCGAGAACGGCGACACCGGCGAAATCAAGTCCCAGACCGTGTTCATGGGCGATTTCCCGCTGCAGACCCCGCACGGCACCTTCATCATCGGTGGTACCGAGCGAGTGATCGTGTCCCAGCTCGTGCGTTCCCCGGGCGTGTACTTCGATCGCACCCAGGACCGTACCTCCGACAAGGAGGTCTTCGGCGCGAAGATCATCCCGAGCCGTGGTGCATGGCTCGAGTTCGAGATCGACAAGCGTGACGTCCTCGGCGTGCGCGTGGACCGCAAGCGCAAGCAGTCCGCCATCGTGTTCCTCATGGCCATCGGCATGACCAAGGATGAGATCGCCGACGCTTTCAAGGACTACCCGCTGGTCATGGACGCGCTCGTCAAGGAGACCGTGCAGACCCAGGACGAGGCCCTGACCGACCTGTACCGCAAGATCCGTCCGGCTGACACCCCGACCCCGGAAGCCGGCAAGAACCTGCTGGACTCCTTCTACTTCAACACCAAGCGCTACGATCTGGCCCGCGTCGGCCGCTACAAGATCAACCGCAAGCTTGGTCTGGAAAAGGACATCAACGACCGCAGCCTGTCCCGCGAAGACATCATCGCCACCATCAAGTACCTGGTCACCCTGCATGCGGGCGATACCAAGTTCCCGGGCAAGCGCGACGGCAAGGACGTTGACCTGCGCGTGGACGTCGACGATATCGACCACTTCGGCAACCGTCGTATCCGCCAGGTCGGCGAGCTGATCCAGAACCAGCTGCGCACCGGCCTGAGCCGTATGGAGCGTGTGGTCCGCGAACGTATGACCACCCAGGATCCGGAGGCCATCACCCCGCAGTCCCTGATCAACATCCGTCCGGTGAACGCCACCATCAAGGAGTTCTTCGGAACCTCCCAGCTGTCCCAGTTCATGGACCAGAACAACCCGCTGGCTGGCGTGACCAACAAGCGTCGTCTGTCCGCTCTGGGCCCCGGCGGCCTGTCCCGCGACCGCGCCTCCATGGAAGTGCGCGACGTGCACCCGTCCCACTTCGGCCGTATGTGCCCGATCGAGTCTCCTGAAGGCCCGAACATCGGTCTGATCGGCTCCCTGGCAACCTTCGGACGCATCAACCCGTTCGGTTTCATCGAGACCCCGTACCGCAAGGTCGTCAACGGCCACGTCACCGACGAAGTCGAGTACATGACCGCAGACCGCGATGCCGAGCACGTCATCGCCCAGGCCAACCAGGAGCTCGACGAGAACGGCAACTTCGTCAAGAAGCAGGCCCTTGCCCGAGTCGGCGAAGAGGAAGCGGTCGATGTGCCGGTCAGCTCCGTCGATTACATGGACGTCTCCCCGCGTCAGATGGTTTCCGTCGGCGCCTCCCTGATTCCGTTCCTGGAGCACGATGAGGGCCACCGAGCGCTGATGGGCACCAACATGCAGCGTCAGGCCGTGCCGCTGATCGAATCCGAGCGTCCGCTCGTGGGCACCGGCGCCGAATGGCGCGCCGCCGTCGATTCCGGCGACGTCATCCTGGCCGAGAAGCCGGGCGTGGTGACCTACGTGTCCGCCGACATCATCCGTACCATGAACGACGATGGCACCACCAGCTCCTACAAGCTGGCCAAGTTCCAGCGCTCCAACCAGACCACCTGCTACAACCAGGTCCCGCTCATCCACGACGGCGAACGCGTGGAAGCCGGCACCGTGCTGGCCGATGGTCCGGCAACCCAGAAGGGCGAGATGGCACTGGGCAAGAACCTGCTCATCGCCTTCATGCCGTGGAACGGCTACAACTACGAGGATGCTGTGATCATCTCCCAGCGCCTCGTGCAGGACGACACCCTGAGCTCCATCCACATCGAGGAGTACGAGATCGACGCCCGCGAAACCAAGCTGGGTGCCGAAGAGATCACCCGCGACCTGCCGAACGTCGGCGAGGACGCGGTGGCCAACCTCGACGAGCGTGGCATCATCCGCATCGGCGCCGAAGTCGAAGCCGGCGACATTCTGGTCGGCAAGGTCACCCCGAAGGGCGAGACCGAGCTGACTCCGGAAGAGCGTCTGCTGCGCGCCATCTTCGGTGAGAAGAGCCGCGAGGTGCGTGACACCTCGCTGCGCGTGCCTCACGGCGAGACCGGCACCGTCATCGCGGTCAAGGAAATCACCCGCGAAGACGCCGAGGAAGACGGCGACGAACTGCCGAACGGCGTGAACCAGATGATTCGCGTCTACATCGCACAGCACCGTAAGATCACCCAGGGCGACAAGCTCTCCGGCCGTCACGGCAACAAGGGCGTCATCTCCCGCATCCTGCCGGAAGAGGACATGCCGTTCCTCGCCGACGGTACTCCGGTCGACATCATGCTGAACCCGCTGGGCGTGCCTTCTCGAATGAACCTTGGCCAGGTGCTGGAACTGCACCTCGGCTGGATCGCGCACGCCGGCTGGGACATCTCCCTCGACCCGGATGCCGAGGCCGCTTGGAAGAAGTACGTGCCGCAGGGCGCCGAAAAGGGCGCTCCGGGCACTCCGGTGGCCACCCCGGTGTTCGACGGCGTCCGTCCGGAAACCATCAAGGGCCTGCTCAGCTGCACCCTTCCGGACCGCGACGGCAACAAGCTCGTCGGCCCCGACGGCAAGGCGACCCTGTTCGACGGCCGTACCGGCGAACCGTTCCCGAAGCCGATCTCCGTGGGCTACATGTACATGCTGAAGCTGCACCACCTGGTCGACGACAAGATCCACGCCCGCTCCACCGGCCCGTACTCCATGATCACCCAGCAGCCGCTGGGCGGCAAGGCTCAGTTCGGTGGCCAGCGCTTCGGCGAGATGGAAGTGTGGGCCCTCGAGGCCTACGGTGCCGCCTACACGCTGCACGAAATGATGACCACCAAGTCCGATGACGTCGACGGCCGCGTGCGCGTCTACGGCGCCATCGTGAAGGGCGAGAACCTGCCGCCGGCAGGCATCCCGGAGTCCTTCAAGGTGCTGCTTAAGGAAATGCAGTCCCTGTCCCTGAATGTCGAAGTGCTCAACGCCGAAGGCGTGGCCATCGACATGAAGGACGAGGATGACGATCCGTCCACTTCCTCCGATGACCTCGGCTTCAACATCGGCGCGCGTCCTGACGCCGCCGCCAAGGAAGACCAGGTTGCCGAGGAGCCCGAATTCCAGTGATTGAAAGGATTGGCCGCGCTGCAGCACAGCGTGCAGCGCGGCCAATCCCCGAACAACGTGATAAGCATTAAGAATCGATAGACAGGACAATAGAGTGCTGGACGTCAACGAATTTGACAAACTGAGGATCGGACTGGCCACCGCCGACGACATCCGTAACTGGAGCTACGGCGAGGTCAAGAAGCCGGAGACCATCAACTACCGTACCCTGAAGCCGGAGAAAGACGGCCTGTTCGGCGAGCAGATCTTCGGACCTACCCGCGACTGGGAATGCGCCTGCGGCAAGTACAAGCGCGTGCGCTTCAAGGGCATCGTCTGCGAACGCTGCGGCGTGGAAGTCACCAAGAGCCGTGTGCGTCGTGAGCGCATGGGCCACATCGAGCTCGCCGCTCCGGTGACCCACATCTGGTTCTTCAAGGGTGTGCCGTCCCGACTGGGCTACCTGCTGGACATCGCGCCGAAGGACCTCGAGAAGGTCATCTACTTCGCGGCCTACATGGTCACCAAGGTGGACGAAGAGCAGCGTCATCAGGACCTGCCGGACCTGCAGCAGGAGTTCGACAACGAGATCGCCAACCTCGAGAAGCGCCGCAACGCCGAAATCGAGGAGCGCGCCAAGAAGGTCGAAGCCGATTTGGCCGAGCTCGAAGCCGAAGGCGAAGCCAAGGGCTCCGCACGCGCCAAGCTGCGCAACAGCGCCGAGCGTGAAATGGCCGCCATCCGTACCCGCTACGACGAGCAGATCCAGCGTCTGAGCGCCGTGTTCGACCGCTTCAAGACCCTGAAGCCGGGAGACATGGAAGGCGACGTCGACCTGTGGCGTGAGATGGAAGACCGCTACGGCGATTACTTCGAAGGCTGCATGGGCGCCGAAGCCATCAAGAAGCGTCTGCAGGACTTCGACCTCGAGGCAGCCTCCAAGCAGCTGCGCGAAGAGATCGACACGGGCACCGGCCAGCGCAAGGCCCGCGCCCTGAAGCGTCTGAAGGTCGTCAACGCGTTCCTGACCACCGGCAACAAGCCGGAGGCCATGGTGCTCGACGTGATCCCGGTCATCCCGCCGGACCTGCGCCCGATGGTGCAGCTCGACGGTGGCCGTTTCGCCACCTCCGACCTCAACGACCTCTACCGTCGTGTGATCAACCGTAACAACCGTCTGAAGCGCCTCATCGAGCTCGGCGCCCCGGAGATCATGCTCAACAACGAGAAGCGCATGCTCCAGGAAGCCGTCGACTCCCTGTTCGACAACGGCCGTCGTGGCCGTCCGGTCACCGGCGCTTCGAACCGTCCGCTCAAGTCCCTGAGCGACATGCTCAAGGGCAAGCAGGGCCGTTTCCGTCAGAACCTGCTCGGTAAGCGTGTGGATTACTCTGGCCGTTCCGTGATCGTGGTCGGCCCGTCCCTGCGCATGCACCAGTGCGGTCTGCCGAAGCCGATGGCCCTCGAGCTGTTCAAGCCGTTCGTCATCAAGCGCCTCGTGGACCAGGGCTTCGCGCAGAACATGAAGAGCGCCAAGCGCCTCGTGGACCGCGCCGACTCCGAAGTGTGGGGCGTGCTCGAAGAGGTCATCTCCGAGCATCCGGTGCTCCTGAACCGTGCACCTACGCTGCACCGTCTGGGCATCCAGGCATTCGAGCCGATCCTGGTGGAAGGCAAGGCCATCCACCTGCCGCCGCTTGCCTGCGCCGCATTCAACGCCGACTTCGATGGCGATCAGATGGCAGTCCACCTGCCGCTGTCTGCCGAAGCCCAGGCTGAGGCCCGTTCCCTGATGATGGCTTCCGACAACATCCTGAAGCCGGCAGACGGTCACACCGTGACCATGCCGAGCCAGGACATGATCCTCGGTCTGTACTACCTGACCACCGTCATCGACGGCGCCAAGGGCCAGGGCCGCGTGTTCTCCTCGCTGGAAGAGGCCGAAATGGCGCTCGACAAGCACGAGATCGACATGCAGGCCAAGGTGCTCATCCGCCTTCCGCAGGACTTCGTGCTGCCGAAGGACTGGGAGCCGGGCGAGGTCAAGGTCGTCGATCCGGAACCGGGCAGCCCGGACGTGGTCAAGGAGGAGCGTTTCCATGACGGCTCCGTCCTGTTCGCCACCTCCTACGGCCGTATCCTGTTCAACGGCACTTTGCCGGTCGACTACCCGTTCGTCAACGAGCAGGCGCCGAAGAAGCGTCTGAGCAAGATCGTCGACGACATCGCGACCCGTTACTCCACCGCTCAGGTGGCCGTGACGCTGGACGCCCTGAAGGATCTGGGCTTCACCCGCGCACCGTGGTCCGGCGTGTCCTTCGCGTTCTCCGACGTTATCCAGCCGCCGGAACTGGACGAGTACATCGAAAAGTACGAAGGCGAAGCCGACAAGGTTAACGAGAACTACGAAATCGGTATGCTCACCGAAGAGGAGCGTCGTCAGGAACTGGTCGACCTGTGGACCAAGTGCACCAGCGAGGTCTCCGAGGCGGTTGAGGAACACTTCGATTCCAAGAACAACCTGGCCATCATCGTGCAGTCCGGTGCACGAGGAAACATGATGCAGATCAACCAGATCGCAGGTATGCGAGGCCTGGTGGCAAACCCGAAGGGCGAGATCATTCCTCGACCGGTCAAGTCCAACTACCGTAAGGGCCTGTCCGTGCTGGAATACTTCATCTCCCAGCACGGCGCGCGTAAGGGTCTGGCCGATACCGCACTGCGTACCGCAGAGTCTGGCTACCTGACCCGTCGTCTGGTGGACGTCTCCCAGGACGTGATCGTGCGTGAGGAGGACTGCGGCACCAAGCGCGGCCTGACCATGAAGGTCGGCGAACGCGATGCCGAAGGCAATCTGCACCTGGTCAAGGCCGCCGACGGTGGCCCGTACTCCCGTCTGCTCGCGGCCGACGTCATCGACCCGGCCGACGGCGAGACCGTGCTGTACAAGGCCGGCGACGCCCTGTCCATGGACGTGCTCAACGATCTCGTTGCCCACGGCGTGGAAGAGGTCAAGGCCCGTTCCGTGCTGACCTGCGAATCCAAGCGTGGCGTGTGCGCCAAGTGCTACGGCTGGTCCCTGGCCACCAACAAGCTGGTGGACGTCGGCGAGGCCGTCGGCATCGTGGCGGCACAGTCCATCGGTGAGCCTGGTACCCAGCTGACGCTGCGTTCCTTCCACTCCGGCGGCGTCGCTTCCGCTTCCGATATCACCCAGGGTCTTCCGCGTGTCACCGAGCTTTTCGAAGCCCGTACCCCGAAGGGCGAGGCTCCGATCGCGGAGTTCGCCGGCGTGGTCAAGGTGGAAGACACCGAGCGCGGCCGTCAGGTCACCCTGAAGCCGGACGACGACTCCGTCGAGCCGATCGTCTACCCGGTGACCCGTCGTGCGCCGATGCTGGTCAAGGACGGCGACCATGTCGAAGCCGGCACCCAGCTCATCGAAGGCTCCGTCGACCCGAAGAAGATCCTGCGCATCCTCGGCCCGCGCGCCGCACAGGTGAACATCGTGGAGGAAGTGCACACCGTGTACCGCTCCCAGGGCGTGGATATCCACGACAAGCACATCGAGGTCATCGTGCACCAGATGCTGCGTCGCATCACCGTGATCGACTCCGGCGACACCGACCTGCTGCCGGGCGAACTCGTGGACAAGGCACGCTTCAAGGCCGCCAACATGGAAGCCGTGAAGAACGGTGGCAAGCCGGCCGCCGGCCGTCCGGAGCTGATGGGCATCACCAAGGCTTCGCTGGCCACCGATTCCTGGCTGTCCGCGGCCTCCTTCCAGGAGACCACCCGCGTGCTCACCGAAGCTGCCCTGAACCAGAAGGTCGATGACCTGAAGGGCCTCAAGGAGAACGTCATCATCGGTAAGCTCATCCCGGCAGGTACCGGCCTCGCCCGTTACCGCAATGCCACGGTGGAGCCCGACAAGGCCATCCGCGACACCATCTACCCGAACTTCGGTTTGGGCGGCGAAGGCACCGACAGCTCCTTCGGCGACACCGACCTGTCCGATGTGGACTTCTCCAACATCGACTTCGGCGACCTGAAGCTGGGCGATGACTTCAACCCGGATGACTTCCTGGACGACAACGGCGGCCAGACCGATCTGGGCGATACCCTGTGAGATTCCCCTCACGATAGTCGACAGACGAATCATCTGACATAGCGAAAGGCGGAACCGACCAATACCGGTCGGTTCCGCCTTTCGCTATATCTATATGTCGTGGGATTGCGAGGTTGTGGATTAATCGCGGGGGAGGGTTTCGCAGTCGTCTTTTGACGTTACTTGATCTTCTCCGAAAGCGTGGTTTCCAGATCCTTCAACGAACCGCTGAGATCGGCCTCCTTCGCGGCCTTTTGCAAATCGGACTGATCCAGGGTCGGCGAATCGATGTCGGACATCTTCGCATGAAGATCCTGAAGCTTTTCGTAATCGGCGGACCCATACTCGATATCGTTGAGATTCAGATCGGCCATCTGATCCACAATGTCCTTCTTCTTGCTGACGCTTTCCTGCATATCCGCGCCATACTCGGCATAGGACTTGATGGGAACCTTGGCCAGATCGCCGGCGTCGGCGGCACAGCTTTCGAGCGCCTTGGAAAGATCGCGATAGTACGAAGACATGTCGGCGGAGTCGAATTTCGGCAGCTTCGTGCAGGTATGCGTCATCTTCATGAGCGCGGGCATGGTCTGGGCCAGATCGTTCATGTACCTCTCGTATTTCGCACGGTCCCGCTCGAACGTCTCGTACTTCTCCTTGACGTCCTTGTCTTTTTTCACGGCCTTCATGGCAGCCAGCTTGTCGCTGTCCTGCTTGAAGGTCTTCAACTTCTTCTTGCCCTCGTCATAAGCGGAGGATGAATCGTTGTCCGTTGCGCTCGCCGCCGAGCTGAATTCCTCATTGATGGCTGTATAGCTGCTTTCCAACGCCTGCGTTTGGACCAGCGCTTCCTCGTAATCGGAACGGCTGACGCGATTCGTAAGGAAGAACACCGCTGCCAGCGCGATGACGACGACTGCGGCCACCGCGCCGATGATAATGGCGACCGGCGGCTTATTTTTGGCCGCGGCGCCGGCTTGCTGGGAAGGAAAGTTGCCGGGCATTGGCGGTTGCGGCTGACCGTATTGTTGCGATTGGGCATATTGTGGCATCGCAGGCTGTGGAACCGCCGGTTGAGACGCGGTGGGCTGGGGCATGGCGGGCTGACCGTACGGCATCGGCCGCGGCTGACCATACTGCGGCATCGGCGGCTGAGGCTGTCCATAAGGTTGCGGTTGTCCGTATTGCTGCGGCTGGCCGTACGGCATGGGTTGCGGCTGTCCGTATTGAGGCCCGCCCGGCTGTGGCTGACTGTAGTTTGGCGCCTGCGGCTGCGGAGGCTGGTTATACTGCGGTTGCCCATTCTGCGGTTGACCATACGGAGGAGTGTTCGCCATGTGAAAAGTCCTTCTTATCCTTTTTCCTTTTTTTGAATGTCGAATCCGTGAACACGGAGGGAAACATCGACGTGTCCGTCTCTTTTGACGAGTTACAGCATAATATTTTGAGACGGAATATGCGAGCATCGTATTGCAGAATGAGTATCGTCAGACGGCATGGACGTCACCTTCCTACAATGGGAATATGAGTTTTCTACCTTACCCGCCGCCGCCCGAACCAGGGTGGTATGACGATGACGTCACGGTGATGGCGCAACCCACAGCCGAACCCGTCGACAATGCCGCCGATTCCTTGGAAACACGCGAACGGCTCGCCGCACAGAACGAATCGGGCGACCACGATATGCAGGATGTTTCCGTTGCGAAGGGCGACGCTGCCGTTTCGGACGAGGACGATATCGACTGGGACGGCACCGTGCTTTCCGAAGCCTTCACCATGAAGCAGCCGAAGCACACGTACGTGCTGGACAACGAGCAGACCGGACAGCAGGTGATCGTGGATATGGGCGTGCTCCTTGGCCGCAAGCCTTCGGCCGAAGTGCCCGCCGGCGCCAAATCGGTCAAGCTGGAGGATCCGACGCGCACAATCTCACGCAACCATGCGGCGATCAGCTTCGACCAGGATGGCACGCTGTGGATAGAGGATTACGGTTCGCTCAACGGCACGTACATCATCCAAGACGATGTCGAAACCAAAGTGGAACACAAGCCGATGCAGCTGGAGGCGCCATGCACGGTGCGTATCGGCGACCAGTTCTTCCAATTCCGCAAACAGTGAGGGCGTTTGTCAGTGAAGACACGATTACGCTGACGGACTGCGTTGACGATTTGTGTTGACAGCGTCGGCGCGGACGGTTAGCGGTAAGACGATAAGGGGTTGTCACGGAGATTCCCGCGACAACCCCTTATGTTTCAAATGGTCTGATAATCGGCGTTAGCTCACTGCTGGCGCAGACGAATGGCCGCGTTGATGGCCGAATCGTTCAACTGGCCAAGCCAGGCAAGCAATTCCGGATAGATGTACGGATTGCGCGCAAGACACGGACGAAGCTCCGGCGCTTCGCTGGCGATACGGGCCATCAACATCTGATCGGTGGTGGTCATGGCCAGTTCCGCGGTGAACCCCGCGTCTGCCGGCGATTCCTGGGCCGCGGCATACTGCTGTTCGGCATACTGCTGTTCCGGTTCGTTCTGCGGCTGGCTCGATGAATAATCGGCCACTTCGGACAAATCGGCGGGATTCATGTATGGGTCGACATACTCGGTCGAAGCCTCGTTGGACGCCGCATAGGCAGCGTCCTGACCGTATTGCTGGTTCACCGGCTGTTCCGGCTGATACTGCTGCTCCTGCTGGAACTGTTCCGCCACTGCCGGCTGATACTGCTGCTCCGGCTGGACCTGTTCGGCAACCGGTTCGGCCATTGGCTGGGCCGTCGGCTCGGCAATCAGATGCGGCTGCACGCCATTTTGCGGAACCGGCCAGCCCATCGCCACCAGCTGCTGGCGGGCGCGCTCATCGCCGAATTCGGCGACCCAACGCTTCAGACCCGGGTACGCTCGCGGATTGGCAACGACATTCGCACCGAATTCCGGATTCTCGTACGCGATTTTCGCCAGGAACACGGGATCGGCGTTCGGATCCTGCACGGCCGCCACCGCGGCATCGAAATCGACCATCATGATCTCCTTGTCTCGTGGTCTGTAACCATCTTATTGAATGACTCGTAACGTTTGCAACGTACCGTCCAGCACATCGTCGATATCCTCGTCATCGCCGATCTTGCTGACGTTCCAATCCTCGTCGCACGGCATATCGGAACGCATATCCACCACGATGACGGTGATGTTGTCGCGGCCACCGGCGTTCAGCGCGGCGCGTACCAGCATGTCCGCGGCCATCTGCGGGTCGGCGTACGCCGCCGCGATCTCGGCAAGCTGCTCACGGCCGATCTGCGCATGCAGCCCATCGGAACAGATGATGAACCGTCCGTCCGCACGCGCGGCGTACCAGTCAGGCTGGATGCCGGCAGGCGCGCCGACACATTGCGTGATGATGTTGCGCGGAATGCAACGGCTCGCCTCATCGGGCAGCATCTGCCCCGAATCGATGGCGTTCTGCCGTTCCGAATGGTCGCGGGTGATGCACGTCAGCGAATCCGCCAGCCACGCGCCATTGCCGTCGGCGCGCATATGGTACGTGCGGGAATCGCCCACATTGACGATGTAACACCGTTCATCGGAACATATCGCGTCATCGCCGACACGCGTCGGCAGCAGCACGCCGCTGATGGTAGTGCCCGCAACGCCGCCGAGCTGCTCACCCAGACGGAGCACCTCCTGCTGGGCAAGGATCAGCGTTTCGTCAATCGCGTCAAGATCGCGCGTCGGCAGTTCGGCCAAACGCGCGAACCGTTCCGCAACATCGGAACTGGCCTGCTTGCCGCCCTTGCCGCCACCCATGCCGTCGCACACCACATACACGCCGTGGCTTGCGCAGGCGCTGTCCTGGTTGTCTTTCCTACGCAAGCCGATATTGCTGTTCAGACCGACCTCAATATGTTTGACGTTCATGAGTCCCGCCCTTTCACACCGATTTTCCGCAAACGGATTTTCCGGAAGTGGAACACGTCCGCAAGCGATAGTTTCGCCCGCCACCTGCGGAACGTCGGCAGCGAGCTGAGCATGAACTTTCGTTCTTCGGCGATGTCATGCCAGTAGCGTTCCGCATGCTCCTGCGTGACATCGCCTCCGGAGAAGGCCGCGTAATCAGCCTCCCTGCCCAGCGCGAGCAGCGTATCGGCTTCGAAGCCCATCTGTTCGGCGATGGCCTGCGCCTGCTCGTTTCTGGTGCCTTGGACGTCAAGGCCGCTTTGCCGGGCAAGCGCCGCGACCGCCTGCCATCCGGCAGCGACGCGTTGCGATGCGCTGCCATGCCTGCGAGCCCGAGCCAGGGCGATCGCCTTGATGGCGAGCAGCAGGCCGCAGACGATGAGCACCGTCCACAGAGGGCTGCCGTAGATGGCGACTTTTCTGACGATTCTGCCGAAACGCTGCCAGAACAGGCTCGTCGGCGTCTCGTCGGCCATGCTGCCGCCAAGCGACGTTTTGCCCTTGGCTTGGTTGTCGTCACGCAGCGGATCGGTAAGCGGCACCGGAGGCTGACGCACCAAGGTCTGCGGATTGGGCGGAGTGAGATTCTGGTTCTCGTCGGGAACCTTCGTTTCCTTCGGTGTCGGGTAGAACGCCACCCATCCGTAACCGTCCAGCTTGATCTCCACCCAAGCGGTCACATCGTTGCCGGTGAATTTCGTGGTGGTGGTTTTGCCATGCTTCTCGGTGCGGCTGTCACTGATCTCGCCCTCGTCGTTCTTCGGCAGGAAGCCCAGCACCACGCGGCTCGGCAAGCCGAGACTGCGGGCCATAAGCGCCATCGCGGAAGCGTATTGCTCGCTGTCTCCAACCATCGCACTGCCGGCGAGCAGCTGGTCGATACGATAGTTGCCGTGACCGGCTCTGGATGGGTAATCGCCATTCAAACCATGGGAGAACCAGCCGGATTCCCTGAGCTTGTCGGCAAGAGACTGCGCGGCCTCGCCGCCCTTGGACTGGCCGCCCGCAATCGCGGTGGCCAGCTTATCCACGCAATCGGGCACATCCTCCGCCTTGGGCTGGCTGATGGAGGAAGCATTCGCCTTGGCGATCTCCTTATCCGTCGGCGTCCGTGGAATGACGCCGGTTTCCGTATAGGACAATCCCGGAGAGGTGCGCGAAGGGTAGATCGCCGACATGGTGTCGGTGTTGTAGTAGAACGAATCGGCGTCCGACGATGTGGCGAACTTCACGCTGGAAGCCGCGCCGGCCATCGGCAGCCAATAGTCGCTCAAACCGTCATCGACCGTGAATTTCGCGGTGAACCGCTTGCCGGTGGCGTTGTTTGTGATGGAATCGCCCACACGATGGTAGTTGGAGGAATCCGAAGCCATGGTGGAATCGGACAGGTTCCACACATTGCCGTCGAAACGGTCCATAACCGCCAAACGCACCGTGGAACCGGCCGGCAGATCGTCGACGGTCAGCAGCACATCGTCCTTATGGTTCTTGATATACGAACGCATGCCGCTCAACGGGCTGGTGTAATCGTACGGGCTCAGCGGCGGATCATAATGGTCGCGCAGAATGGTGCGGTTTTGCCCGACCACCAAGCATCCGCCGATCGCCACAGCCGAAGCCAGCAGCACGATGACTACGGAACTGAGCCAACGGCCCAATTCCAACAGTTTCCAACGCGCGCTGACCCAAACCACCAGCACGACCGCCATAATCGTGCCGATCGCCATACGGTAGAAGCCGCTCGACGTGCCAAGCAGCGCGCAGATCGCAAGATTCGCCACGACGGGAACGACCGCGACCATCGTAAGCCGGCCATCCTCCGCAACCGCGAAGATACCGGCCAGCAGCGCGGCCCACAGGCAGATCGTCCACACGGCGAGCAGCGAGCCGTCGCCGGTGCCGGTCGGCGGGTCGATGGCCAGCAGGTATTTGAACGAGCCGAGCATCCGCATCCACCCCTGCGTCAACGTGCGCAATGTGGGAATGACATGGGCGATGGTGGTGCCATTCAGGAAGATGACCGGGCCGACCACCAGCTGCGCACACGCCATGAACAGCATCTGCCACCACAGGCGCAACGCGGGAACGAGACCGGCAAGCGCCACGAGCGAGCCGATGATGGTGGCGGGGATTGTGGCGCTCGTCCAAGACAGGGCGGAGCCGTATACGTCGATGAGGTTGCTGGCTGCGGCGATGGTCAGCAGGGCGGCGACCGTGAGGCTTGCGTATTGCGCGGCGTGTGGCTGGTTGGTGTTGGGCATGGCTGGGGACTTGCCGCTGCGGGACATCCAGATGACGGAGTGGGTGGAGTTCGCCCATGAGCCGGTGCCTGTGCCGGTCGCCATGCCAGTGTTGGTGTTGGCGGAGTTGGTGCCTGTGCCGGTGAGGTTGCCGGTGAAATTGCCGGTGTTGGTGAATGTGGTGCTCATGCCAGCACCCCCATGATCATGGGGAGGTCGTTGAGGTCTCCCACGGTTGCCAAGGTGAAGTCGGAGTAGCGTTTGATGGCGCGCGGTTGGCCGGTTGCGGCTTGAAGCACCACGCAGGTTGCGGAGCGGGGGAGTGCGAGGACCATGTGTTTGATGTCGTCGATGGTTTTGAGCCTGCCGACGGTGAAGAAGTAGAAGGATGCGTCGGGGGCATGTTCGAGAGTGGTTTGCGCGAGGTTGGGATTGTCGTCGATGTCAGGGTCGATGCCGCTGCAGCCATCGAGAAATTCCGTGGCGTTGCGCGGAATGGCGTGCGTGGAACCGGCATGCGCGGTGACTGGCCGGTTCTGCTGCAGGCATTGCACGCCGATGGAGGCGTGGACGGATACGGCCAGTTCGAATTCCTGGGAATCGATGTAATCATCCGGGTTCACGCTGATGGTCAGAGCGGTGTCGGTACGGCGGGTGGCTTCGTATTGGCGGATCATAAGCGATCCGGTTTTCGCGGAGCTGAGCCAATGCACGTTGCGTACGTCATCGCCGGGCTCGTATTCGCGCAGGCCGTAGAAGTCGAGGTCGTCGTCGACGATTTCGCCGCTTGGCTGGCCTTCCAAATCGCGTGGAATGCCGGCGTTCAGGGTGCTGAGCAGCACGGTCTGCGGATGAATGAACACGTTGATCTGGTCCACGAGTTTCTTTTCGTGGCGGATCAGACCGAACGGGTCGCCTTTGCGGATGGATAGCGGGCCGATGGGCAGCACCGCGCGGCTGACGGCGGTGAATTCCACAGTCGTCTGGCGTGACTGTCCTGCGGCGAGCATGGGAATGGCGAACCGTTCGTGGTTGTCTCCGATGGGCAGGTCGCCGCGCGCCGACGTGGTGGGGGTGCGGCCCGGATTGTCCACGCAGACGTCGACTTTCACCGTGTCTGACACCGTGACGCGTCTGCTGGACACGTCGATGGTGGCTTGGAACGAGGTGTTGCCAAGGGAAAGCATGACCGCCGCGGCCAGCATGACCGCGAACACCACCGCCATGGCCAGCAGCTCATGCCACCCCAGCAGGACGAACGCCACCAGCGAGGCGACGGCGAGCGCCGTCACCGCCCAGCCAAGCGGCGACACGTATGAGGTGGCCAGTCGCTTGATGCGATGTTTGAGGCGGCGTAGGGATCGTTGGATGGTCCGTCTGCGCTGCACTGTGTGCGAATGCCGCATTCCTTGACCTTTCGGATTGTGTGGTGCGTATGCCGGGGGCGGATTGTGTTTCAGGCGTTGGCGCCCAGGGTCGGGGCCGGCACGTCTTCGAGGATCTGGCCGATCATCTGTTCGGGGGTGTTTCCGGCGAAGGTGGCTTCGGCGGTGAGGGTGATGCGGTGCGCGAGCACGGGTACGGCGAGGTTTTTGACGTCGTCGGGCACTACGTAGCCGCGGTTGTCGGAGGCGGCCCATACGCGCGCGCAGCGGGTCAAGGCGAGCGCGCCTCGCATTGATGAGCCGACTTGGATGCGTTCGTTGTGGCGGGTGGCTTCCACCAGTCGCACGATGTATTCGAGGATCGCGTCGTCGAGATGCACGGTTTCGCTGATGTTGCGCATGCGCAGCACGTCTTCGCCGGTGAGCACCGGATGCACGGTGGCGGCGCGGTCGGTGACGTTGACCTGCTTCAGGATGTTGACGCTCACGTCGTGGCTTGGATAGCCGATGGTGGTTTTGATGAGGAAACGGTCCATCTGCGCTTCCGGCAGCTTGTAGGTGCCGAGCTGTTCGATCGGGTTCTGGGTGGCGATGACCATGAACGGCTGCGGCACCGGATGGGTGACGCCGTCGACGGTGACCTTCTGCTCCTCCATGACCTCGAGCAGTGCGGACTGTGTTTTCGGTGAGGCGCGGTTGATTTCGTCGGCGAGCACGATGGACGCGAAGATCGGGCCTTCGCGGTATTCGAATTCGCCGCGCTTCTGGTCGTAGTAGGTGACGCCGACCACGTCGGACGGCAGCAGGTCCGGGGTGAACTGGATACGTTTGAACGACATGTCGATGGAGTTGGCAAGGCCTCGCGCCAGCTGGGTTTTGCCGGTGCCCGGGTTGTCTTCGAGCAGGATGTGCCCGCCGACCACCATGGCTGTGGCGCATTGGCGGATGGGTGCTTCCTTGCCGACCACGACCTGGGAGACGTTATCTACGAGCTTGGCGAACTTCTCATGGAATTCGGTGATGTCTTTGCTGGGTGCGGTCATCATGGACGTGTCGACGACCGGCTGGGATTGTTTGACGGGCTGTACAGGCTGGCTGGGCTGGACGGGTTGGGTTGGCTGGACGGGCTGCTGCGCGGGCATTGCGACTGCCGGATTGGCGGCCGGTTGGCGAAGGTTCTGCGGCATCGGCTGACGGAACCGCGGCTGGTTCGGCGTTGCCGGGGCGGACTGTTGCGGCAACGCCGGTTGGGTGGTGCCGTGCGCGCTCAGCAGCGTGCCCTCCGGATCCTCATCGGCTTGCGGCTGCTCCGGCAGATTCGGCGTGTGGAACGCCGGCTGCTGCTGGCCGGGTTGGCTGGGAACGCTTGGATTATGGCCGATGGAACCCAGCTGGGTGGCGTCATCGAAATCGTTGCTCATGGGTTGCTCCTTGCTTGTTGTGTTGCTCGTGTGGATGGTTCGTTGTGTTTGCGATTGCTGTGATCGTCCGTTTCACCATCTGGCGTAGTAGGCCAGGCCGCGGATCCAAGGCTTGGATGCGCCGTCGACGGTGGACAGGGCGATGGAGGATGCCACAGGCCGGTCATTCCGCGTGGCCGCTTCGCCTTCCGTGGACGCGTCAGAATCCGATGGTTCCGACGGTTTTGATGGTTCTGAAGGTTCCGACGGTTCGGGTTTCGGCGTGGGAGCCTTGTACCTGTCATGGTCCAGCAGTGTGCCGCCATTGTCCTCGTTGTTGAGCGCGGTGTCGGTGCCCACCACCTTCGCCTTCCACGCGTAATCGGCTCCGGTCGGCAGCACATCCTTGACGTTCAGTTTGTCGGAGCCCAATGCCCAGGCGACGTCATAGGATTTGCCGTCCGCGGTGAAGGTGATCACGGTTCTGCCGGGCTGGCCGTACATGTTCACCGATCCGCCGCTGACCTTGATGATGTTCGGATCATTGGCGTCCCACGTCAGCATCGGCGCCTTGACGGCGGCCTTCACCTTGCGGACGTATGCCGGATCGGCCCTGCCGGACTTGGAGGTGCTTGCCGCGCCATTGAAATGCTGCGTGACGGAACCCGAGGAACAGAACTGCCATTCCTTGAGCGGGAAATCGTGCGATCGTTCGGAAGCGCCGGCATGGTAGGAGCCGAGTCCGTCCGCGCTCACCGTGAACCCGTCGGCGTGGCCGTTCTCCTTCCAACTGACTACGCACACGTCGTCATGCCCCTTGACGCTGACCGATTCGGGCGCCTTCACCGCGTATTTCGGTGTGAAACGTACGGTCGAATCGTCACTGGTCGTTTTCTCCTTGCCGACCACCGCCGCCTTGATGGTGTATTCCCTGGTGTTGAGATCATGGTCCGGAATCTTGAAATCGTAGGATCCGGAACATCCGTCGATGCTTGCGCTGACATCTCCGGAAATCTCGACGGCCTTGCATCCCGCGTTGCGGGTGTTGCCCACGGATTCGACGGTGACGGTTCCCGTGGTGTCGTCGTTCGTCACGGAGATCTTCGGCGCATCGGGCTTGCCCCACGGCTTGACAGCGTCGGACGCCTTGGACGGTTGGCTCCAATTCACCTTGTTGTGGGCGCGTACCGTCGCCGTGTACGAGTCGCCGTCGGAAATCGCGTTGTTATCGAAAACAAAATCGATTCCGGTGGAATTTGTCGTCTGCTTGGACGGCGCGTTCCTGCCGGACAAAGTCACCTCGTAATTGTCCACCGACGAGAAATTGCCGTCCGGAGCCTTCCACGTGACGCTCACCGTGTTGCCCTTCACACTGGCCGTCACATCCGTCGGCGCATCAGGCAGCTTGTCCGGCGTGCCCTCGACGGCGTTGGAATCCTTGGACCAGCCGACCTCGTTCCTGGCCTGCACTTTGAACGAGTAGGTCTTGCCGTTCTTCAACCCGTCGATGAGACAGGATGTCTTCTGCCCGCACGAGCGCTCGCCGGACGCGTCTCCGCCCCACATCACCTTGTATTCGGTGATCGGGCTGCCGTTGGCCGAACCGGCCGTCCAGCTCAGATTCACGGCGCCATCCTGCGGGTCGCCGGACACCGCGGAAAGCAGCGGCGCATCAGGTTTGTCCATCACCGAAACGCTGATGGTGCCGGTCACCTCACGTTCTTTTGTTTTGGTGGCGTCGCGCACGGTGACGACCACCTTGTTGGTGTTCGCGCCGATGTCGGAAGCCGCCCTGATGGACACCACGCCGTTGGATGGGCAATCCACCGTCAGCTTCGACGCGCCGTCGGACGTGCATCCGGTCACCGTCAGCGGAGTGTCGGGGAACGGATTGTACGCGTCGGACAGCAGATTCACCTGCTCGCTGGAACCGGCCTTGATTTTCACGGTCTTCTCGGTGACACGGGCGAGTGGCCTGTTGGACGCGGTGACGCGCACGGTCATACCGGCGCTCACCGTACCCTTCGCATATTTGATCGAGACGGGCACGCTCACCGTGGTGTCCGGCGTGGCCGTCTTGTCCGCGGACACGGTCAACGTGCCGGAGGGAGACACTCTGGCATCCACACTGCCGGAATTCACGCCGCCGGAATACGAGTACTGCTTCTCATCCTCGTACAGGCCCGACGCCGAATGGGTCAGCGCCGTCAGATCGATGGTAGTGGCCTTCTCACCGGCCACCACATCGACGGTGGAGGATGAGAACGTCGGCGGCGGAACCTCACGTCCGATCACCGTGATCGGAAGCGTGAGCACCGCCGAATTGACGATCTTCACCTTGTCGTTCTTGTCTCGCTTGCCGTCCACCGCGGTGAAGGTGATGGACGCGGGACCCGCGTAATCCTTCGGCGCGGTGAACCTCAACGTCTGGTCGTTGACGTACAGGTCGCCGTCCGCGGCCTTCGTGGCGCTCACCGAATCGGCGCCGTCCACATACGCGGTCTTGCCCGCGCCCACACGCACGTAGTCGGCGATGTTGATGGTGATGGTCTCACGCGCATTGACCTTCAACGCCGGCGCCTTCGGACGCAGAACCGGCGGAAACACGCCATATGCGGGCACTTGGATGAACGCGGTGGACGTGATGCCGTACGTCGTGTTCGTGACGGTGTACGGCACCGCGCGCGCCTCGTCGGTCAGATCAACGGTGATGATGGTGGAATCCTTGCCGCCCTTGACATGCGCATGGTCGGTCGCGGAAGGATCCACGCCCACCTGAAGCTCGTCGGCGGTGCCGGACGGATTGGCAATCCACTGCGAAACGTCCACGTCCACGGATTTCTTGTCGATCGTGGCGGCGGCCGGAACACGGTAATCGTACGCGGTCGGCGGGTCGATGGCGGCGTTCTCGTCGACATTCACCGTCAACGTCGCCGAATCGGACAGGCCAGCCTTGTCCTTGACGGTGTAGACCACGTAATACGTGCCCGCCTGCTTCGGCGTGGTGAACGACAGCATGTTGTCAACGACCTGAATGCCGCCGATGCCTTGCGATTCCACGTCCTTGGACACGGTCAGATCAGTATTGTCCCCGGAAATGTCGTTCTGCGCCACCGGCACGGTGGCCGCGGTGTTCGGACGCAGCGTGATCTCGTCGTCGCGCGCGTACACACCCGAATCGGCTCCGGATTTGAACACGCCCACACGCACCTGCGCGGTGGCCCTCTGACCGGTCCAATCCTCCACGGCGTAGGAGAACGTGTCCGTTCCGGACGAATCGGCATACGCCTCATACACCAGATACGTGGCGCCCACCTCGCTGATACGGCCCAGTTTCGGCGCTTTGTTGCCCAAGCCGAGCAGCTGCACGTCATCGCCGTCAGCGTCGATGCCGGTGAGCGTGATCGGAATCTGCACCTTCTGACCGGCCGCCACCTGCGCCTCGACGTCGGACGGTGTCGGAGCCGCCTTGTTGGACGCGTCCTTCTGATGCACGTTGATGGTGATGGTGGCCGAGGCCGCGTTGCCGAGATTGTCCTTCACCGTGTAGGTGACGGGGAAGGAGCCGGTTTGTCTGGTGGCCTGATAGCGCACGGTGTCGCCGGACACGAACACCAGACCCTTGAACGTGTTCTTGTCATACTGCAAATCGTTCTGCAGGCTCACCGTGGTGCCGTCGGAATACGTGACATGGTCGAGCACGTCCACGGACACGATGCCTTCGGTGCGCACCTGTGTGGTGATGTTCTCGGCCTTCGGCACGGAATTCGACGTGGTCAGCGCCGGCGGCTGCAGGACGATGACGCCGGTCGACGATCCGGCCGCGTTGGCCACGGTGTAGGAGATCCGCACCGGCTCGGTAGGCACCTGACGCGCGGTGATATAGACGCGCTTGTTGCTCACCACACCGGTTTTGATGCCGCTTTGCGCGTCCGCGGTGACGCTGGTCACCGACAGCACGCCGCCCATCGGGTCGACGTCGTTGGCAAGCGGCTCCACGATCGCGGTATTGTCCGCACCTAGCAGCGCCACGTCGTTCGCCGCGATTGGCTTGGCGGCGTCTCCGGCCACCGCCTGCACCTCCACACGAGCCAGACCGGTCGACGGAATGGAACCCTGCGTGATGGTGTACGGCACATAGTAGGTGCCGGGATTGGAGGCGGTGAACGTGATCGACATGTCGGTGGCGTTCATGGTGGTGGCCGCGCCGGACGGCGTCTCCACCGCGGTCAATTCGGCCGGTTCGACGGACGTGCCGTGCACGTACGGCTTGAGCGCGATGGTGGTGCGGGTGTCGGGCGTGGTCTGTTTGACCACGGGGTCGATGACCGCGCCCAGCGTGTTCGCCGGCTTCACGGAGAAGTAGATCATGCCGATGCCGGTCTGCTGGCCGTCGGACACCGTGACCTCGATGCCCGCCCTGCCGGACGACATCGAACCGGCGTTGAAGACCAATTGTCCGTCGGCTCGCGTGGACACCGTCACCTGATCGGTGTTCTGCGGCGATGCCGACACCAAGGTCAGCGGATCGCCGTCGGGGTCGGAGAAGCTGCCCAACGCGTTCGCGGTGTACGAAGCACCCTGCTCCACGTCGATTTCCGGCGGAGTGTCGCTCTGCAGCGGCGCATGGTCGTCGCCGCCGGCCAGCGTGAGCGACACGGTGGCGCTGGACGTCTGCCCGCGCCCGTCGGAAATCTCATAGCTGAAGGACACGTTGCCCGCGGCGGCACCGGAGGCGTCGAGCTGCAGATACCGGCCGTCATACACGGGGGAGACAGTGATGTTCGCGCCATCCGGAGCGCTCACCGACGTGATGCGCAGCACGGAACAGTCGGTCTGCTCGTCGTTGCGCAACACGTCGAGAATCTGCTGCGATCCCACGCGCGCGCCGAACGAATCGTCCACGGCCTTGATCTGCCCCGACTGCGCCGAACAGTTCTTGCTGAAATTATGCTGGTTGTTGGCGCTGTCGTTGTTCTGCTGCTGTTGCTTCGACTGCTTGGTCTCCACCTTGTTCCACTGGATTTTGATGACCTTGGTGGACTCCTGCGGATTCCACACATTGCCGTTGACCACGTCGTTGAGCACCACCAGACGATGGTTGGTGCGGAACACGAGCTGCGAGGTGGGATTGACATCTTCCAACGAGGAAAACTGTGCGTCCTTGTCGTTCGCCGCGCACACCCTGATGTAATTGTTGGCCTTCTGCGCCCACGCGGCGAACACGCAGCCATTGGTGGACACCGGCTGCGCGGCATCGCCCTTGCCGGCATTCGGCAGCTGCGTGACCTTTTTGCTGCCCAAATCGACCATGGCGATGCCCCGCGGCGTGGAAACCGCCACCCAGCCAGTCTGCCTGCCATCCGTGGACGGCGCCTGCAACGTCGCCTGACCCTGCAGGCCGATATCCGCGCTGCCCTTCGGCCAGAACACCTTGCCGGCACCGGCTACGACCGGCGTCTTGCCGACCACGGTGAACGATTCGACATTCGTGGCGCCCTTGATCGTCGCATCCTTGCCGGGTGTTCCCTGAGGTCCGTCGACACTGAGCACCGCGCCGTCGGACGTGCGGTAGCCGTAGACGACACCGTCATGCGTCACCGCGATACGGCCACCCGACCCCAGCTTCATCTTCGGCGAATCGGTGGTCGGATTCATGGATTTCACATCATCGGCGGACCCGACCCACACATTGCCCGTCTTGACGTTGATGAACGCCGCGGTGTTGCCTCCGACGACGGTCCGCATATCCGATTTGATGGTGGTGTTGCCGCTTTCGCTGACGGTGGAGGCCTCGATGTTGCTGGCCTTCGTACCTTCGGAGATCACGGTGGAGCCATCATGCTGGGCCACGTCGAACCGGGCCGCAGTGGAGGCGACGCCCGCGTCGGCGTCCCGGTTGCGCACGTTGAAACGGGCGGCCTTGCGGTCCTTGAGCGAAGTGACCCACACGGTGCCATCGTCGAGCTGCACGTGACGTTGCGTCACCGAACTGACGATGACGGCTCCGGCGACGATGCCCAGCAACAGCAGCAGCATGACGATCGGCGTGATCCACCGGCGACTGCCGGAAGGCAGCAGCTTGCGCAGCATCGACCCGAATCGCAACTGCCGTTCGTACGATTGCGCCGACTGGTTCTCGGCGTTCCTATGCTTGCTCATCGACTGGCTCTTCCCTGATTGTGCCCAAACTTTGCTTGACCGCGCATCCGACCGCATGCGCCTACCTGTTTGCCCGCATGCATGCCGGGCTGTATTGGTTCGTATCGGTTCATGTCACCCGCATCCGGCCGCAAACTCACGGCTTGGCCGCGCACGCGATCATGGGATTCTCGGACATCTGCCGGTCCGCGCGAACCAGACTCACCTGCACGCACGTCTGCGCGCCGTCGGCCGGATCGATTTCGATACGCGTCGACTCCGTGGTGGTGCCCTGCGCGTTCGGGTCGGTTCCCGAATCGCCGACCAGCGACCACGCGTACGAATCGCCATCCTTCGGAGAAGGATTGACCCACGTGAACCGCACTTTGCCGTCGGCGGTGTATTCGCCCGTAAGATCCTGCACGCTCGGCACACTGCCCGACGTGATCGCCGAATCGGGATCGTCCTCGGCATGGTTCTGGGCGCCATGGTTCTGCACCTGCACCTTGCTGTTGTCGGAAGCCGCATCCATATTCGGCATGACGACGGTGACGAACGCCAACGCCATCACGACCACGGCGGCCGCCGCAGCAACCGTGACGGCCAACGGCTTCGCCCACCGGGCATGCTGTTTCGCAACCGGGGCGGACTGGTCGAATGCGGAAGTCTGCGCGTACATGTTCTGCGGATAATCCGGCACACCCTCGACGGTGGTCTGCACGGCACGGCCATACAAGGCCTGTTGCACGCGCTGCATGTCGCGCGCGAACTCCAACGCGGAATAGTAACGATCCTCGGGCGTACGGCTCAAGGCCTTACGCAACACCCGTTCCACTTCGGCCGGCACGTCGGGACGGTTGAGCTTGGGCAGCGGATTGTTGAGAATGACGGACTTGAGCCGTTCGGCCCGCACCTGCCGTTGGGAATCGCCCAGCACATCGGCGTAGAAATACTCGTACGGCGATTGGCCGATCAGCATGGCGAACAGCGTGGCGCCAAGCGAATAGATATCGGACGATTCATTGCCGCCACCGCCTTGGGCAAGCACCTCCGGCGCGGCCCACGCGATGGTGAAGCCGACACCCGGACGCCCATAGACGGACCCGGCGATGCCGAAATCGGCGAGCATGGGCATATTGTGCGCGTTGATGAGAATATTGCTGGGCTTGATGTCTCGATGGATGATGCCTTTGCGATGCGCGGTGAACAGCGCGCTCGCCAGATCGATACCGACGGTGAGCATCTGGTCGGCGGTGAGACGGCCATGCTCGAGGAACGTCTTGTAATTGCCGCCCGGAGCGTATTCGAACACGGTGTAGCCGCGCCCGTTGACGGTCACGCCGTTCTCATAGACGGAAAGAATGTAGGGGTGTGTGGAGATCTGCCCCATGAAATTCGCTTCGGAACGGAAGCGGACCGCGGCACGTGGGTCGAGCGTGTTCTTGCTGATTTTGATGGCCACCTGACGGGCCGGGGAAAGCTGCTGGTACAGGTACACGTCGGCTTCGGAACCGGAGCCCAGCCGTTTGATCAGTGTGTAGCCGGGAATCTGAGGGGGAATGCTCCTTGAGGCTTCCATGCTTCCTCTTTCTTGTAGTTCCTGCCCGGTTCCGTGCGTTGCGTCTATGCTTCGACTGTACTCGTCGTCATGGGCAGGCCGTCTGTTCGCTGTTGAACCTTCCCGGGCTGCGCCGCTAGTCAATCTTATTGGTGGCGGTGTCCGAAAAACTTTGTAGAGGGTATCGATGTCCATATATAAAGATGGCGGTGTCCACGATGACGTTTTCAGGACGGCTTCGGACGATGATATGCGATTCGTGGCCGGACCGTTCGGCTAAGCTGGGGAGACATGATGGATGTGGACGATCTCGATGGCGCGACATTGGTTGCGGGGGCACCCCGCAGCGGCAAGACCCGGTTCGCGCTGGACATGCTGGTCGCCGCGATGAAGCGGCATGGCGACGCGTACGCCGTGATGACGGTCTCCGGCAGACAGGTGGCCGACCGGCTCGGCGACACCGTGATCCGCGAACTGTCCGCGATCTCGCAGGCACGCCCCGTCACCACCCTGCCAGCCGTCGCGTTCCGCATCATGACCGCCGTGCGATCGCATGCCGGACAACCCCTGCCGAAACTGCTCAACGGGGCCGAACAGGACGTGGTCATCCGCCGCGTGCTCGCCAAGCATGCCGAACATGCCGAGCACGGCGACGAATGCTCCACCTGCGCGCTATTGCGCACCTACTTCGTGGTCGCCGACTGGTCGGGCATGGTGGTGGACGACGCCACCGACGCCTTCGCCAACCAGCTGCGCGACATGCTTGCCCGCATGAACGAGATCGGCGCGAAACCGGAACTCGAAGACGCGCTGATCGCCCGCGCTGCCGACGAACACGGCACGCTCGACGAACGACGCGAACGACTGCGCGTGCAATGGCGGCTCGCCTTCGCGCTGCGCGCCGAATACAACCAGGCCATCAACGAGGCATATCCGGACCAATACCGTCTCGACGCCTCGCAGCTCATGATCGACGCCGCGGCCGCCGTGAGCGAAGCCGAAACGTCCGACCTGCCGAAACTCGTCATCGTCGACGATTTCCAGGACGCCACACTCGCCGGCTTCGACTTTCTCACCGCATTGCGCAACCGTGGCGTGCGTCTGCTGCTCGTCGGCAACCCCGACGAGGCGGTGCAGACGTTCCGCGGATCGTACCCTGAATATTTGTTCAACATGGCGCAATCGCGATTGGGCGCGCGACTGGTACGGCTGGAACCGTCCCATATGGCCGAAGGCACGGACCTGGCCGCGGTGGCGAGCCGCGTGAGCCTGACCATCGCCAGCACGGAATCGACCGACGACGCGCTGGCGAACCGCCCCGGCAAAATGCCGGCCATCGCCATACCGGAGACGCACGACGGCAGTCTTGAAGCCGCGATGTACCGTTCCACCGTCGAAGAACTCGACGACGTGGTGTGGAAAATCAAAACCGAACATCTCGAACACGGCCGCGACTGGAACGACATGGCCGTGATCGCCCACGACAACGCCACCGTGCGCACGTTCGGCGAACGGCTACGCGCCGACGGCGTGCCCGTACGCTATTCGAGCGTGACCCGCCCCCTCAAGGACGAACCGTTCGTGCAGGGCCTGTTCTCCATGATCGAACTGGCCGAACTGAAACGGCAAGGCATCGCCACCTCGTCCATGAACCTCGACACGGCCGGCGCATACGTGCGCTCACGCGTCGCATCGATTATGAACTCGCCGCTGATCACCACCCCCGGCGAACGTCCGGCTCGGCTGTGCGTGGTCGAATCGGCGATGAACGCGCTCGGCTCGCTGGCCACGGTTTTGCATGACGATACAGCCGATCCGACCACGTCCGACACGTCCGGACGCGCGCTGCTGCCACAGCTGATCGACGATTGGAACGATTACGTCGAAACCTTCCACACCGCACGCGTGGCGGCATCGGCGTCGGACACGGAAAACGCTGCCGACATGGGCCTGCCGGCAATCGACACCGACGACCGGCTGATGACGGGAGAGCGTGCCGCTGAGGACGCGGACGAACCATCCTTCGGCATGAACGCGCTGTACATCCTGCTATTGGAAGGCGACACTGACCGCGTGCTCGACGCGATCGCCTCCGTACTGGGCCGCAAAGACCCCCAAGCGCAAGCCTTCGCACGCCTGTGGAAAACGCTTGACGATACCCTGCGGTCGGAGGCACGCCTGACATCCCACGAACCGCAATACATGCTCGACTGTGCATGGCAGGCGTTCGGCAAAGCCGAAATCTGGCAGAAAACGGCGTTGCGCAACAACGCCGAAGGCCGCGCGGCCAACGACCGGCTCGACACCGCGATGCGCCTGTTCAGCTACGCGTCCGGCGGCGAATCGAACGGCGTGACGGCAGCGCACACCATCGACGCGTTCATCGAACAGGTCCGCGCGCTCGCCATCGAAGCCGACTCCCTGGCGCACACCGCGCCGATCGATCAGGCCGTGACGCTCGCCACGCCCGCCGGAGCTGCCGGAAAACATTGGAAACTAGTATTCATGCCTGCGTTCCAACAAGGCCAATGGCCGAACCTCGCGCCGCGCAACACCCTGTTTGGCGGGGAGGAGCTCGCCGACATCATGCTGCATGGACGACTGTCCGACGACATCGTCACCTCCGCAGGCCGCGAAAACGCGCAGCTCGCCGCGGTGCTCGCCTCCGAACAGAAAAGCCTCCTTGTGGCGCTCACCCGCGCCGATGAGCGCGTGACGGTAAGCGCGGTCCTCAACGAAGACCATGTGCCGTCCGACTTCCTCTACGGCTACCTGCCGGAATGGTTCGACCGCGACCGGGATGCCGATGCGGAAACACGCGTGTACACGGCGGTCGGCGAGGCCGGCGAATACGCGGGACTGGAGGCCGGCCCACGTGGCCTGGTCGCCGCCGCGCGAAGCGTGCTGGCCCATGCGCCGACCGATTCCCCCCAAGCGCGCGATGCCGCGCAAGCCTTGGCGTTGTTGGCATCGCATGGCATCGCCGCCGCGAATCCCGACAATTGGGCGTTCCTTACGGAACATGCGGGAGCCGACGATATGACGGAAATCGACGGCAAGATGGAATCTGACGGAAAAACGGAGCATGCCGACAAGGCGAAGCTTATCGAACAACCGGAATCCATCGAAAAAACAGACGGCCAATCCGACGTGGTCACCCTTTCTCCATCCGCCGTGGACAGTTTGTGGGCGTGCCCGGTGTGCTGGATGCTGGAGAACCGTTTCGCCGGCCCACGCATGGGCAGCGCGGCCACCAGCTTCGGCTCGCTCATCCACGCCGTCGCGCAACAGGCCACCGAAGCCGGCCTCGACCTGCCCCAAAACCACACCGCGGTAAGCGACGAGGACAACATCGACGAAATCGCCCAATGGATGATCAGCCGATACAAGACCCTACGTGGCGACCTCAACGCCATCGACGACCCCGAGGAACGGTACAAGGCGCTCGGCAAGGACGCGAAGGCGTCGGTCGCATTGCGCAACATCGCCACATATTTCGTCAAGTCGAACCGTACGGGATACCCGTCGAACAACACCGAAAACATCACCGTGGGAACATTGGACCATGCCGAAGCGGAACGGCAGTTCGCCGCGCGATTCGACTTCGACGACATCCTCGACGCCTACAACGCCATCGACGGCAACGCTCCGATCTCCCGCGACGAACTCATCGCCATCATGGGCGCGCTCGTCGACGGCTGGCCGGAAACCGGCATGAGCGACCGGCTCACCGTACGCCTGTCGGGCAGAATCGACCGTCTTGAACACCGCCGTACCGCAGACGGCCGCGAACAGGTACGGCTGATCGACTACAAAACCGGCAAAGTGCCAAACGGACGCTCCCTGTTCAGCGACCTGCAGCTCGTCTGCTACCAGCTGGGCCTCGCATTCCCGGAACACGGCGGAAAACGCGGCGCGCAGGCGATCGCAGCCATGCCGGACATCACCCAAAGCGCCCTGTTCCACGTCATGGAATACGCGGCACCCGCGCCACGCAAAGGGCAAGGCGACGAAGCGTACCACCAGCAGGCGCTGTTTGCCGGCGGAAGCATCAACGCGGGCGATTTCATACCCCGCAAATACGTGCCCAAAATGGCCAGCGTCTTCACCAGCGGCCTCGACGACGTCGAACGGCCGGCGCAGGTCAGCGAAGAACATTGGAAGCAACTTCTGGAATCGCGGTCGAAGATGACGGTATGGTCGCTGACCATGATCTCCCGCGTCTTCTATGCGGCCGCGGCGAGCCGGGCCACCCGCATCACCGCGCGTCCGACCGTGGAACACGTCGGATACTGCAGAACGTACGGCAGTGGGGTCTGCCCGGCCTGCCAAGGCGAGCAGAACACCGTATTCGAAAGGACCGTGGCATGAACGGGAGTAACGGTATGAACGGAAGCATGTCAACGAACGGGGCCACAGCAAAGGGCGATGCGATGGGCACTGTGCCGGCCGCCACGCCGAAATTCACCGACAGTCCGGAACAGGCCGCCGTCATCCAAGCCCCCTCATACGAGGACGTGGTCGTGGTGGCGGGCGCCGGCTCCGGCAAAACCTACACCATGACCCGCCGCATCATCACCCTCATCGACCAGGGCATCAGTCCCGAGAAGATTCTGGGCCTGACCTTCACACGCAAAGCCGCCTCCGAACTGCTTTCGCGCGTCTCCGCTGCCGTGACACGCAACCAAGCCGGACGCGGTACACGCGTCGCCTTCCTCAAACCGGAAGTCTCCACCTATGACGCGTTCTTCCAAACCATCGTGCGCCAATACGGCCTGCTCGTCGGCTTCGACCAAAACACGCAGCCATTGAGCGAAGCCGGAGCGCTGCAGCTCATCCACACCGTGCTCGACAAGCACATGGACCAGCTCATGGCCTTCGACCAAGGCGGCGACGAACTCGGCAAATTCTCCACCATCGCCGGCAACGTGTTCACCCTATCCAACGCCATCGCAGGAGCCATGATCGGCAGCGACTGCACCAGCTTCGACGAAGCCGTGGAACGCGTGCGCGCATGGGATAAGGCGTTCGTGGCGCAAGTGGCCAAAGCGCTTGAAGACGAGGACGTTCCCGATGACGAGCCGAAAGTGGGCAAGGCTCCGAAACAGAAGAAAAAGGAATCCGACACCGCCTTCGAAACCCGCATGCGCGAATACCGCGCCCAATGCCACCAACTCTGCGTCTACAAGACCGCGCAATTGGCCGGCACGGCCCGCAAACGCGACCTGCTACTCGACCTCGTGGCCGACTACCACGCCGAAAAACGCGCCCTCAACATGGCCGAATTCAGCGACTTCACCATCGCCGCATTCCAACTCGTCACCCGATTCCCCTCCATCGGAGCCACCTACCGCAAACGCTACACGCACGTGCTGCTCGACGAATACCAAGACACCTCCACCACGCAGGCGGCCCTCCTGACCGCACTGTTCCACGCCGATTCCACCCATCGCAGCGCGGTGAACGCCGTCGGCGACCCCTTCCAATCGATCTACGCATGGCGAGGAGCCAGCCCCGGCGCATTCCGCATGCTGCAACACGACTTCGGCCACGACGCCACCGACAAGCCCTACACGCTGACCGTCACCCGACGTAACTCGCGCATGGTGCTCGAAGCGGCCAACAATCTGACGAAACCATTGCGCCTGCCCGCCAGACGTCGCGGCAGCTCGCTTATGCGCGAAGTGGACGTGCCCCCGCTCGCCAACATCGACAATGCCCCCGAAGGTACGCTCGGCGTGCTCGGCTACGCCACATTCGGCCAGGAAATCGACGCCGTCGTACGCTTCGCCAAACAAGCGATCGCACTGCACACGCCAACCGAAAACGAGCTCGCCGACGGAGCCAAAGACAACCGTCCGCACGTGGCGCTCCTGTTCCGCTCCAAAACGCAGATGCCAGCCTACGAGGACGCACTGGAACAAGCCGGCCTCACCACACTCGTCGTCGGCCAGGCCGCACTCCTGGAACGTCCCGAAATCAAAGACATCCTCGCCCTGCTGCACGTCGTATGCGACCACACCGACAGCGCCGCGCTCATGCGGCTGCTCGCCACGCCACGATTCGGCCTGTCCGCCGACGATCTGCAGGCGCTCGCCGGCATCGCCGAACGGCTCAACACCGCGCAACGCTACCGCGCGCTCGTGTCGGCCGGCATCGTGGAGGCGGATGCGAATCCGTCCGACGCCGACATCCGCGCCACCGTGCGCGCCTACCGCGACCAAGTGCCCAACGCCGTCTTCCTGATCGACGTGCTGCTGCGCGGCGATCTGCGGCACCTCGTCGACGGCGTATTGAGCCGTACGGGAGCCGCGAGCGTCATCCACGCCGGTCGCGTCATCCAACAGGTGCAGCGCACGGCCGGCCATCCGTTGCCGGAAGTGGTACGCACGGCCATCACCGCGCTCGGACTGGACATCGACCTGCTGCTCGCCGAACGGATGCGGCATCCGGATGCCGGCAATCGTGCCACATCGCATGCCGCTTCGTCACTCGACGCGATGCTGTCTCTGGTGGACACCTACTTGCAGGAAATCGCCGCGCAGGGCACGCCAAGCCTGCGCGCGTTCATCTCGTGGGTGGATTCGCTGCGTGACGCGTCCGACGACAACGCCACCGCACCAGATACCCCCGTCGATGTGGTGCTCATGACCGTGCACCAGTCGAAAGGCCTGGAATGGGACGCCGTGGCCGTGGTCGGCATGCGCGACGGCACCTTCCCGTCCAGTCAAGGCGACCACCTGAGCGTCAAAACGGACGAAGACCATCCGGGCGGTCGGCGCGACGGCGTATGGGAGCCGCAGGAATACTTCGAAAAAGCCCACACTTGGCTGGAAGACCCGTCCGCGGTGCCGGTTCCGGTGCGCGCCGACGCGGATATCCTGCCACGATTCCCGCACGACGCGCCCATCGGGGGCAATCCCGTGGAATCGCTCGGCGGATTGGACGATGCGGAAGTGATCGACGACGAGGTGTTCGGCACCTTGCGAACCATGGCCGTCGACGATATGGAAGGAATGGATCCGGCAAGCCTGTACCTGACGCAACAGGAGGAATACGGCCGCCGACTGCACGCCGACGAACGCCGTCTCGCCTACGTGGCGTTGACGCGCGCCCGCTACGAGGCGCTGCTCGTATACAGCGGATGCAACGAGACGAGCCGCGACTCCCGCCTGGCGGAGGGAAAGAAAAGCGCCGCGCCGTCGAATTTCTGGCTGGAGACGCGCGATTCGATGAACGGAATCGTCACCGCGGTACGCGAACCGGACAACCTGTCCGACGATGTGGACGGCTCCCCGCACACGCTGGGACTTGACCTGCCCGACGGCTATTTCGTAGGCGAACACGCCCGCGATTTCGAGAATGCCGTGGTGGGCGATGCGTGGAACACGCCGCTCGAACCGGTCTCGGACGACCATACTTTGCCTTGGCCGTGCGATCTGAGCGCCGATGTCGCCGACAAGCTGCGTGCCGCGGCCGAACAGGTACGTGCCGTCGAATCCGACGAACCGAATATCGCTGAATCCACGGGAACGCAGGGCGACGTTGCCGATGAATCCGCCACGCCATCGCCGGAAACCGGAAACTCACTGCTGCGTCTCGCCAAACTGCTCGTCGCCGACGAACATCTCATGCCGGAACCGGACGCGGCTGACGCAGGCGAATCGCAGGACGCCTTCGACGAGGCCGTGCGTGCCAAAGGCGAACGTATCCTTGCTGCCGGCCGCCAAAACGTCACCTCGCTGCAAGCGCGCGCCGGTTCCATGGGCGAGCGTGACTCCCGCGCCTACTGGCGTGGTCTGGTCCGTCCGATTCCGCACGTCGCCTCGCCGGCGGCACAGCTCGGCACGCGGTTCCACGCATGGGCTGAGCGTTTCATCATGGCGGATGCGGACGTCGACGGCATCGGCGGTACGGAAGGTGCTGCCGGTATGGCCGCGCAGTCGCGTGCGGAACTGATCGCATTGATAGGTGATACGCAAGTCGACGCGGACAACGGCGGCGTGCAATCGCAGGACGCACCATCGCAGGACGCCCAATTGCGAGACGAACGGAAACTGGCCGCTTGGCAGCGTCGTCTCGTCGCTTCGCCGTGGGCAAAACGACGTCCAGCATGGGCGGAACGCCAGCTCGTCGTCGACATGTCCCAGCTCGGCACCATCGTCAACGGCAAACTCGACGCGGTGTTCTTCGGCGGTCTCGACGAAACGGACGAGATGAAACGCTACACCGTGGTCGATTGGAAAACCGGCGTAAAACCACGCAAACCGGACGAAATCAAGGAGAAGCTCGCACAGCTCGACCTGTACCGCCTGCTGCTCGCGGCGATGGAAGGGGTGCCGTTGGATGCAATCGACGCCTGTCTCTACTATGTGAGTGAGCCTCACGAGGCCGATCGGGAGCTTGACGCCCTCGACAAAACAGAAGAAGAGATCCTTGCCGAGTTGAGCTACGGAATTCCGCAGCAATCCGACAACGACTAGTGCCGGTGCGCAATGGCTCCTTGACCGAAGAAAGCGGGGGAGCGGCGCTTTCCGGCCTGCCTGCGGGAGAAACCGCTATGCAGGCAGCGTTGTGGAGGAACGCCGCTACCCTCGTGCAGCATGTGTGGGCGGGCGCACATGCCGGACGCAACGACAGTTAAGGAGTGTTTGATATGGCTGCGAACAGCGCAACCGCAATCCCGAACGCCGGCATGGGTGCCGGAACAAACAACGCATCGGCAATCGTCTTCCGTCCCATCGGCTGGGGCGATCTGGACGCGGTGGTCGACCTGTTCGACCGTACCTGGCCGCAGGATGTGGACAAGGTCGGCGCGGACATGTCGCGGCTGATCTCCCGATATTTCGTGCTGCACTACCTGCTGCCGACCACGTTCGCCAACGGCGCGTTCGCCGCCGACGGCACACTCGCGGGCGTCACGTTCATCCGCGTCGCCGGCGAGGCGCCGCAGCTCGACGAAATCGAAGTCGGCGAGGAAATGAAGGCCTTGGAACGCCGCATCGACGCCGATCCGGAGGCCGCCAAGCATATGGCGGCGCTGAAATCCGGCTTCTCGGTGGAACTCGATCTGGAACGCGAAGGGCGCGCCAACGAAACCACCATGGGCGAGCTGGAACTGTTCATCGTCAACCCCGACGTGCGCGGCCACGGTGTGGGCGGGCGGCTTTGGAGACGCATGCAGGAGCATTTCGCCGCATGGGACGTGCCCGCGTTCTACCTGCACACCGATTCCGACTGCGACGTGAGCTTCTACGACCACAAGGGGTTGGACTGCATCGCGCACCGCACGGCAAGCGAGACGGTCGCCCGGCTCGGCGGCAGTGCCGACGGCGAAGTGCCGCCACTGTTCGACGACATGTTCATCTACCGGGGAAAGGTGACGGCGTGACGGGCGCGAAACCGCAATCGCAATCGCACGAACCGCACGAATCGCAGAAAACGCAATCGCCATACGCGCAGCTTTTCCGCATTCCCGGCACGAAGGCGTTCTGCGTGTCCGGAGCCATCGCGCGACTGCCGATGTCCATGATGGGCCTCGGTATCGTGCTTGCGCTCAACCACATGTACGACAATTGGACGATCGCCGGCGTGATGAGCGCCGCGTACGTGCTCGCCACCGCCGCGGTCACGCCGCTGTACGCGCGCCTGTTCGACCGGTTCGGCCAGCGCAAGGTCGGTCCGGTGATCCTGACGGTGCAGATCATCGTCATGCTGGGCTTCGCGTTCGCCGCGCTGATGCGCGTGCCGATTCCGCTGCTGTTCGTGCTTGCCGTGGTCATGGGCATGACGCAGTTCTCGTTCGGCGCGCTTGTGCGCACCCGTTGGGCGTACGTGCTCGACCGCGCCGACAAGGAGGACCTGCTCAACACCGCGTATGCGCTCGAATCCGCCATCGACGAGATCGTGTTCATCTTCGGGCCGATTCTGGCGGCTTTCCTGGCCGCGTCCGTGCATCCCGTATCACAGCTGTTCGTGCCGACCCTCGCCTGCGCGTTCGGCGGTGCCGTGTTCTTCGCATTGCGTGACACTCAACCGCCGGTATTGCGCGAAATCACGGTCGTCGCGGCCGATACGGACGATGCTGACGTGCGATTGGCGGCCGGCGGTGCCGCTGGTGCCGCGGTTTCCGCGGACCGTTTCGATTTGGATCGGCTCAAGACGGGCGATCGCGACCGCAGGAAACGCAACGTGCTCACCTATGCGGGTGTGCTGCCGCTCCTCGCCGTGTTCATCGTGTTCAACATGGCGTTCACCGCGTTCGACACGTCCATGACCGCCGTCATGAAATCGCTGCACCTCGACTCCGTGCTGGGCGTGCAGCTGGCCATGCTGGCCGTCGGATCCTGCATGGGCGCGCTGATCTTCGGCTCGCGCGAGCTCAAAGGCTCCCGCTGGCGTCACATGATCATGTTCCTCGCCTTGATGACCGTCGGCTTCGTGGTGATCCACCTGTGCCAGGGCAACCTGATCGTGATGGGACTGGTGGAGATCCTCACCGGTCTGACCATTTCGCCGGTGTTCGCCTCCGGCAACCTCGTCGTCAAGGAGACCGTGCCCGAGGAATCGCTTACCGAAGGCCTGTCCTGGGTGAGCACCGCCGGCACAATGGGCGCGTCGTTCGGCTCCATGATCACCGGCATCGTGCTCGACCATTTCGATCCGGGCGCGGGATTGAGCCTGCCCGCCGTGTTCGTGGGCTGTTCGATTCCGTTCGCGCTGATCGGCTGGCTGCTGGTGCGCCGCCGCGGCTGACCGACGTTCGATCGTCAAGCGTCATAGCCGCCTGCCTCCGCGTCGAAGCGTCTCTTTAGATTCATAAGTGGAACACGTTATGGACGCGGACACGCGATTTCGAACACATGCGCACGGCAAACGTACGACATGCGCAACATGCGCGTCCGCGAAAGCATCAAGGAGCTGCAATGATCAAGGTTTCCGTAGTCGGCGCCAAGGGCCGTATGGGCTCGCATGTGGTCGACGCCGTCGATTCCGCCGCCGACACCGAACTCGCGCTCGCGCTCGACGCAGGCGACGACCTGGCCGCCATCACCCCCGAAAACACCGACGTCGTGGTGGAGTTCACCGTGCCGAGCGTGTCGCTGGGCAATGTGCTCGCGCTCGTCAAGCAGGGCGTCGACGTGGTGGTGGGCACCACCGGCTGGACCGAAGAGAAGCTCGACCAGGTGCGTGCCGCGCTCGCAGCAGCTCCGCGTGAGGGCCAGAGCGTGTTCATCGCGCCGAACTTCGCCATTTCCGCGGTGCTCGCCGACCATTTCGCAAAGGTCGCGGCGCCGTATTTCGAATCCGCGGAAGTCATCGAACTGCACCACCCGACCAAGGTGGACGCTCCGTCCGGCACCGCTTTCCACACTGCGCAGGGCATCGCCGAAGCGCGCAAGGCGGCCGGCTTGGGTCCGGTTCCGGACGCCACCGAAACCGATGGCGGCTCCCGCGGCCAGGTGGTGGACGGCATCCACGTGCACGCCGTGCGTCTGCGTGGCCTCAACGCCCATGAGGAGGTGCTGTTTGGCAACTCCGGCGAACAGCTGACCATCCGCGCCGACAGCTTCGACCGCATCTCCTTCATGCCGGGCGTGCTGCTGGCCGTGCGCAAGGTCTCCACCGGAACCTACCCGGGTCTGACCGTCGGCCTCGACCACTTCCTCGACCTGTAATCGTAATTCTTTTTTCAAACTGCCGACGGGCGCATGTGTCTCCCGTCGGCAGTTTTTTATGGCGGATCTGTTCCGATTATTTGGCAAGGCGTGCGATGGCGGCGCTGACTTCCGCCAGCTTTTCGTCGGCGACGGTACCGCCCTCCGCCGCGGCTTTGGCGACGCAATGGTGCAGATGGTCGTCGAGCAGCAGTAGCGCCACCGACTTCAGCGCGCTGTCCGCTGCGGAAATCTGCGTCAGAATGTCGATGCAGTATTCGCCGTTTTCCGTCATCTGCCGAATGCCGCGCACCTGCCCTTCGATGCGATTCAATCGTGCGATGATCCTCTTCTGGTCGCTTGCGTACCCATGTTGTGTGGCGTTCATATCGTCCTCCTCGCTGCGCTGAAAATTTTATCTACGGCTGAAGTTTGCTCGTCCCTCTTGCCAATATACCCTATAGGGGTATATTGTGATGGTGTTTGCCGAAATCGAAAGCCAATTACGGACGGAAGGCGGCTGGAATATGCACATCGCAATCGCGCTTATTATGGCGCTGCTCGTCACGGCGGGCGTGCTGTGGTTCTTCTTCGCACCGCGCAAAGCGTATCGTGCGCCGTTGCGCGACGGCGTGCAGGAAGCGGTCGTCGAAGTCAAAGGCGGGTACAGCCCAGCCGTCATCGAAGCCGAAGCGGGCATGCCATTGCGGCTGATCTTCGATCGCAAGGAAGACGGCGAATGCTCGTCGCATGTCGTGTTCTCCGATTTCGGGGTCGATCTTGCGTTGCCCGCCTTCCGCACGACCACGCTGACGCTTCATCCCGACCAGCCGGGCGAGTATCCCTTCGCATGCGGTATGAACATGCTGCACGGCACGTTGCGCATACTGCCGGGAAAGCATGCAAGTGTCGGTGCCGCCGCCGGTTCCGCGGAAACAGGCGTGCAATGCGCGCAAAAAGGCGCCGTCCAAACGTCCGGTTCGGGTGATTCGGGCAAATCGCGCGGATCGGAATCGGAAATTCGCGCCCTCATCACCCGTCTTATCGTGGCGGCCGTCTGCACGATTCCGGTATTCGGCTCCACCATGCTCATGCTGTATCCGATGCCGAACTGGCTGCAGTTCCTGCTGATGCTGCCAATCGTCGGCTATGCGGCATTGCCGATTTTCCGCAGCGGTTTCGCCGCGATCGCCCACCGCTCGCCGGAGATGAACGCGCTCGTCAGCCTTGGTGCGCTGGCCGCATTCGCCTACTCCTGCGTGGTCACCTTCGCACCGAACGTCCTGCCCGAGAACGCGCGCGAACCGTATTTCGAAGCGGTCGGTGTGGTCGTCACGCTTATGCTTGTCGGCCAGCTGCTCGAAGCGCGCGCCCGCAAAGGCACCGGTGAAGCCATGCGCGCATTGGCGGGTCTGCAACCGAAAACCGCCCGCGTGGTGCGAGACGGCAAGGAAACCAGCATCGCCATCGATGACGTGCGCGTCGGCGACATCATCGCCATCCGTCCCGGCGAGCAGCTGCCGGTCGACGGCATCGTCATATCCGGCACCTCCACCGTGGACGAATCGATGATCACCGGCGAAGCCATGCCGGTCGCCAAAACCGAGGGCAGCGAAGTGACGGGTGCCACCATCAACGGTGGTGGCTCGCTGCGGTACCGCGCCACGAAAGTCGGCAAGGACACCGTGCTCGCGCAGATCATCGGCATGGTGGCCGCCGCACAAAGCTCGAAAGCCCCCGTGCAACGATTGGCGGACCGTATCTCCGGCGTTTTCGTGCCGGCCGTGGTACTCATCGCCGTATGGTCGTGCGCGCTGTGGTTCGCGTTCGGCCCCGAGCCGCGTGTCACGCACGCGCTGGTCGCCGCGGTGTCGGTGCTGCTGGTCGCCTGCCCGTGCGCGCTCGGACTGGCGACTCCGTTGTCGGTGACGGTCTCGACTGGCCGCGCGGCCCGTATGGGAGTGCTGGTCCGTTCCGCCGAAGCGTTGGAAACGTGCGGTAAAGTCAATGCCGTCGTATTGGATAAGACCGGCACGATCACCGCCGGCAAACCCACCCTTACCGATGTGCTGCCGTTGGGCGTGTGGCATCGGCGTCCCGATGATTTGCTGACGATTGTCGCCGCCGCCGAACGCGATTCCGAACACCCGCTCGCTGCTGCGATCGTTGCCGCAGCTGCGGAAAAAGCCGACGTCGCGGACGTTGCGGAACTCGCGCAAACCACCGATTTTCAGGCGATTGCCGGCCGTGGCGTCACCGCGCGCGTCACCTTCCGCGGTCTGCCGCACACCGTCGCCGTCGGCAACACCGACCTGATCGACGACCTTGACGTCGACATGCCCGACATTACGTCCGATACCTCCGAAATTGCCTCCGAGACCATCCACGATACGAACCTCGACGCCATCATCGCCGACATGGAACTCCTGTCGCAGCAAGGCAAAACGCCGATCCTAGCGGCCATCGACGGCCATCTCGCCGGCATCGTCGCCGTCGCCGACGTGCCGAAAGCCGACTCGCGCCAAGCCATCGAACTGCTCCGCAAACGTGGCGTCGAAGCCGTCATGCTCACGGGAGACAATCCGACCACCGCACGCGCCATCGCAAACCAGGTCGGCATCGACGAACGTCATGTGATCGCCGGCGTGCGGCCGGAACGTAAGGCCGACGAAATCGCAAAACTCCAATCGCAAGGCTATACGGTGGCGATGGTCGGCGACGGCATCAACGACGCGCCCGCCCTCGCCCGAGCCAACGTCGGATTCGCCATCGGCACCGGCACCGACGTGGCCGTCCAATCCGCCGACGTGACACTGATGCGCGGCTCGCTGATGGGACTCGTGCACGCGCTCGACCTGACGCACGCCGCCATGCGCAACATCGCGCAAAACCTCGGCTTCGCACTCGGCTACAACAGCATCGGCATCGCGATCGCGGCCGGCGTGCTGTATCCGTTCACCGGAACGCTGCTGAATCCGATGATCGCCGGCGCCGCGATGGCGTTCTCATCGTTGTGCGTGGTGACGAACGCAAGCCGGCTGCGCCTGTTCGATCCGGACGCGGAGGCGGCGAAAAACAAGACGTATCGGGTACGCAAGCCCGATCCGAGCAAAAATAATGGCAACCAGCACAGTCGGAAAGGAACGATCATGGGACTGTTCAGCGATCACAAGGCCAAGAAGGAAGCCGAGAACATGGGCGCGATGGGCGCCGGACACTGCTGCGGCGGTCATGACGGCCACGGCATGGCTTCGAATATGGGCGATTCCGCGGCGAACGTTGCGAAGGATCCGGTTTGCGGCATGAGCGTCGATCCGGCCACCGCGGCCGCGACCCGCGAATACGGCGGCGTCACCTACTACTTCTGCAACCCCGGTTGCGCCGACAAGTTCGCCCAGAACCCGGCCGCCTACCTGGGCTGAGACCTGATTCTCGTCCGTCCCCAATCTGCCGACATCGAATGACATCCGGCCGTCGGCGGGTTGGGGATTTTTGTTGAATGGTTGATTTACGGATTCCGATTCACGGACGAACGATAAGATTCCCCTCCCGCACTCCGGAGAGCGCGTCCCGCCCCGCTACAAACGTGCGCGTGACGACGCCGTTAAGCGTCATGCCATCGCAGGCGCAGATCGGATTGCGGCTTTCCAAAGCGGTAGCATCCACAACAAACCGTTCGTACGGGCGAATAATCGCCAAATCGGCCCGCAATACCGGCGTTATATCGCCACGATCGTCAAGTCCCACAAGCCGTGCGGTGTTGCACGACATCCACCGCACGACGTCGGCCAAACTCAAGCCGCGCCGCATCGCACCCGTCAACACCGCGCGGAATCCGACCTGCAGACTGGAAACGCCACCCCACGCGGTGGCGAGCGTGCCGGCTTTCATATCCGCGCTGGCCGGGGAATGATCGGTGACGACACCATCCAACGTGCCGTCGGCAAGCCCCGCCCATAGCGCGTCCTGCTCATGCAGATCACGAATCGGCGGACAGCATTTGACCGCGGTGGCGTTGTCGGGAATATGGTCGCAATCCAACGTGAGGTAATGCGGACAGGTCTCCGCGCTGACCGGCAGTCCTTCGGCCTTCGCCCGCCGCAGCACGTCCACGCTCAGACCGCTGGACACGTGCAGAATATGCGTGCGGCAGCCGGTGCGTGCCACCAGCCGTACGATCTTGCGCACCGCGTTCGCCTCGCATTCGGCCGGGCGCGATGCCGCGTTCAACAGTGTTCGCAACAGTCGGGGATTTTGTTGCCGCGTTAGTCGCCCATTTCGCTGGTTTGGCACCGTTTCTTCTATGCCGAATCCGCCCGATATGCGATGTTGATTGTGTGGGGTAAGCTGTTTTTGCCATGGTCGGTCATCTCCTGATGGTGGGTCGCGTTGCCAAGAGGCGCCGCCATTGCCTGTGATGGATGCATTTCAGTGCTTACGGCATCTGAAATTCTTCATTCGTCGTAACAGTTGTCGGTGGCCAAACCTGGTGAAACCCGGAAAGCAAGGGGTAGCATCGTCAGGAGAGCGGATGCGCCGCGTGAGAATGTACTGCAGGGAAGGGCGATGAGCGTGACTTCTGGAATTATGCTTTCAGACAATATGGGGGCTTCGAAGGACGCCATGGACGAGGAAGGCAATGCTGCCGCGGACCTCGGCTTGGTGGCGCGCATCCGGGAATCCTTCGATTCGCTGACTGCGACGGAACGTGAGGCCGCGCAGTTCATTCTGGGTCATCTAACCGACGTGCTGGTCTGCAATTCCGTGGAATTGTCGCAGTTGAGCGGCATCTCGCAGCCGACGCTCAGCCGCCTGTACCGCAAGCTCGGTTATTCGAATGCGGGTGAATTCAGACGCGACGTGCGCCGTATCCACCGTCCAGGCGCTCCGGAAACCGTGCGAAATGTTCGCTGCGATGATTTGCTTGCCGACCATTTGCTCAGGGATTCGGAAAGCCTGAAACATACGTTTGAGGACATCGACCGCGCGCAATTGGATTCCGCATGCCGGGACATGGCCATGGCTCCGCATGTCGCGGTGGTCGGTTACCGCAATGGATATCCCGTGGCGCTTCATTTGCGTGAACAATTGCTGCAGCTGCGTGGAAACATCGATATTCTCCCGCATCCGGGGCAATCTATCGCAGAGGAATTGACTGACTACTCATCGGACGATGTGGCCGTCATCGTCGGCGTGGGTCGGCGTCCTCCTTTTTTCGCCCGACTTGTCGACGTGTTACTCGAACGTGGGGTCACCGTGGTGGTAATAGGCGACGTCGCGGCACGCAATGCCCTTATCGGACGCAACGTCGTCTTCTTCAACGTGGCGTTGAACTCGCATATGCTTTCAAGCTTCACTGCGGCGTTCGCTTTGGTTGCCCTCTTCGCGGACGAGGTGGGGGAACGTCTCGGAAGCGATGACGTCGACGTGCGGAAGCGCATTGAGGACATCAACGATTGTTTCGAAACGCTTGGCGAGCTTGGTGATTGACGGTATAGCGGCGGTCGGCCGGAACCATGGAGGCGAAAACGGGAATGGAGGCATTGTGAACAAGATAAACGGAGCGTTGGCGTACGACCTTCCTTCCACTGGACCGTGGGCTGCCTTGGTCTTCCTCGTATCGCTGAATCTGCGTCCCTCCATCGCGGCGGTCGGTCCGGTGCTCTCGCAAATAGGTACTGGCCTTCATTGGGCCGAGGGAGTGCAGGGCGTGCTGACCGCGATTCCCCTACTCGCCTTCGCTGCGGTCAGCCCGCTGGTCACGTTCCTTGCACGCCGCATCGGCATCGACATGTCGATTCTGCTGGCCCTGCTGTGCATCGCGGCGGGCGACGCCATCCGCTCGTTCGGCGGCGGCGTTGGCATCTGGCTGGGCACGGTGGTGTTCGCTTCCGCCATCGCCGTCGGCAACGTTCTGGTTCCGGTAATCGCAAAACGTGACTACGCCGGCCATGTCGCGATGGCGACCGGCGTCTATTCCGGCTGCATCACCGCCGGCAGCGCCACCGCAGGTTTGCTGTCCGCGCCGCTTGCGCAGATGTGGGGCGGTTGGCGTGCGTCACTCGCCTTCTGGAGTGTGCCTCCGCTGGTTGTCGCCGCGCTGTGGGCGTTGCGTATCCTGCACAATCGCAAAGTCGTTATCGCTTCCGCCGGCGGCACCATCGAAACCAGCGATACTGGCGATATCGATGATATTGGCGATCGCAGCACGACGGCCAACGCACAAAACCCGCATTCTGCACAGCGACCGGCATGTTCCACGCAATCGTCGCATGGCGTGTTCGCCCGCGTGCTGCGCCGTCCGATGACGTGGTACGTGACGGCCTTCATGGGACTGCAATCATCCGCCTTCTACACCATGTCCAACTGGATGCCGTCCATCTCGGCGTCCATCGGCTACGACGCCTCCACCGCCGGCGTGCATCTGTTCATCTTCCAAGGCATCGGCATCCTTTCCGGCTTGGTCATTCCTAAGCTCATGAACGTGCGCGGCAACCAGGTCTGCGCGGCGCTCACCGCCAGCGCTCCCATGCTGATCGCCGGCCTTGGCATGCTGCTGTTGCCTCACCTCATGCCGGTATGGGCGTTCGTCGGTGGTTGCGCGCAGGGCGCTTCGCTGGTCGTGGCGCTCGCACTGATCGCGCTGCGCGGGCATGACAGCGCCGAAACCGTGGTGCTGTCGGGCGTCGCGCAGTCGTTCGGCTATCTGATCGCGTCGCTCGGCCCGCTTATGTTCGGCGTGCTGGTCCAGGCCACCGGCGGCCACCATGTGCCGCTGATGGTGTTCACGTTCGTCGCTTTCCTGCAGTGCGTCGTCGCGGTCATCGTCGGCAGGCCTTCCAAAATGTGACTTTTCGCGTCTCATGAAATCGAAAGCGTCCGCAGAGGGAAGTACCGTTAGCCGTATGACAAGCCCTAAGACTGACGACGGTACAATGCATCTGCTCGATCCTGCTCCCTTCGGACGTATCCTTCCGGCCATGGTCACCCCCATGAAGGCCGACGGAGCCGTAGATTTCGAAGCCGCGCAACAGCTGGCGAGGCAGCTCGTGGCGGATGGTGCCGACGGTCTTGTGGTCAACGGCACCACCGGCGAATCTCCGACCACCCACATGGAGGAGAAGGTCGAACTGGTTCAGGCCGTCAAGGAAGTCGTGGACGTGCCGGTCATTTCCGGCGCCGGTTCCAACGACACCGCGCACACCGTGCGCATGGTGGAGCAGACCCAGGAGGCGGGCGCCGACGCGGTGCTCGTGGTCGCCCCGTACTATTCCCGTCCGTCGCAGGAAGGCGTGTTCCGCCACTACAAGGCGGTCAACGACTCCGCGGACAAGCCGATCATCATCTACGATGTGCCGGGCCGTACCGGACTGCACATCCAGCTGGAAACCTACCGCCGTATGGCCGAACTCGACCACGTCAAGGCCGTCAAGGACGCCACCGGCGACATCGCAGGCGCGGTGCGCAAGCGCATGGAGACCGGTCTGACCTGGTATTCGGGCGATGACGGCCTGTTCCTGCCGTTCCTGTCCGTCGGCGCCGTCGGCATCATCTCTGTGATCGCGCACGCGGCCGCCGGTCCGATGCGTGACCTCGCCAACGCGTTCGATCGTGGCGATATCCACGAAGCGCAGCGCATCTCCGTGCAGCTGGCGCCGCTCGTCGAAGCGATGAACGGCAATGGCTTCCAGGCCGTGATGGCCAAAGCCTCGCTGAAGGTGCGTGGAATCCTCGACTCCACCGAAATGCGCCTGCCGAACGTCGGTCCGGGCGAAGCGGAACTCGTGCGCGCGGAAAAGGGCATGCGCGCCGCGGGACTGCTGTGAACCGAATCGCATGATGCGACTGGCCTGTCGCGCATGAACGCCGGCAGGCACCCAAATTCCTCGTTTCCGCATAGGCGGAGACAATTAGTAATAGAAATCCAACTAGGAAATGGCTACAGAAGAAACCACAAAGACAACAACACACAAGCGCGGCAGCAAGGCTGCCAAGCGCACTGAAACCGCAGTCAAGGCATCCAAGACCACCAAGGCCGCGAAGTCCGAGAAGACCGCCATCAAGAAGGCCAAGTCCTCCACCCGCAGCCGTGGCAACGGTGGCTCGCGCAACGGCGGCTCCCGTGGATCCCGTGGCGGCAACGGTTCGAACCGTCGCCCGTCGCATTCCGCGCCGCAATCCACCGCGCCCCAGCAGGACGAAGTGCTGATCGCCCCGCCGAAGTACCGCAAGGGCTCCATGCGTATCGTGCCGCTCGGCGGTCTGGGTGAGATCGGCCGCAACATGAACGTGGTCGAATACAACGGGCATATCCTGCTCATCGACTGCGGCGTGCTCTTCCCGGAAGAGGAGCAGCCGGGCGTGGACCTCATCCTGCCTGACTTCCACTACATCAAGGACCGTCTCGACAAGGTCGAGGCGCTCGTGCTCACCCACGGCCACGAAGACCACATCGGTGGCGTGCCGTACCTGCTCAAGCTCCGCCCGGACATTCCGCTGATCGGTTCCAAGCTCACCCTCGCCTTCGTTGAGGCCAAGTGCAAGGAACACCGCATCAACCCGACGCTCGTCGAGGTCAAGGGACGCGACAAGCTCAAGGTCGGCCCGTTCAACCTGGAATTCGTGAACGTCACGCACTCCATTCCGGACGCGCTCGCCGTGTTCGTGCAGACCCCCGCCGGCTCGCTCATCGACACCGGCGACATCAAGCTCGACCAGCTGCCGCTCGACCACCGCATCACCGATCTGGTGGAATTCGGCAAGCTCGGCGAAAAGGGCGTGGACCTCCTGATGATGGACTCCACCAACGCCGAGGTCCCGGGCTTCGTCAAGCCGGAGACCTCCATCGGTCCGGCGCTCGACCAGGCGTTCGCACAGGCCACGCGCAAGATCATCGTGGCCAGCTTCTCCAGCCACGTGCACCGCGTGCAGCAGGTCGTCGACGCGGCCCACAAGTACGGCCGCAAGGTCGTGTTCGTCGGACGTTCCATGGTCCGCAACATGTCCATCGCAGCAGATCTGGGCTACCTGCGTCTGCCCGAGGACACCGTTATCGACCTGAAGCAGGCCCATGACGTGCAGGACGACAAGCTCGTCTACATGTGCACCGGCTCCCAGGGCGAGCCGATGGCCGCGCTCGGCCGCATCGCCGACGGCAACCACCGCGACATCACCATCAACGAGTTCGACACGGTGATCCTCGCCAGCTCCCTGATCCCAGGTAACGAGCATGGCGTCTACAAGGTCATCAACAAGCTCGTGCAGCTCGGAGCCCGCGTGGTCAACCGAGACAACGCCGCCGTGCACGTCTCCGGCCACTGCAACGAAGGCGAGCTGCTGTACATGTACAACATCGTCAAGCCGAAGTGCGCCATGCCTATCCACGGCGAAAACCGCCACTTGGTGGCCAACGGCATGATCGCCGTCAAGACCGGCGTCGATCCGCAGAACGTCGTGCTGGCCGAAGACGGCGACGTCGTCGACCTGTACCACGGCCAGGCCGCGGTCGTTGGCTCCGTGCCGTGCGGCTACGTCTACGTCGATGGCGATTCCGTCGGCGAACTGACCGACGAAGAACTCGAGAAGCGCCGCATCCTCGGCACCGAAGGCTTCGTGTCCAGCTTCGTGGTCGTCGACACCGAAACCGCGGATGTTATCACCGGCCCGAAGATCTACCTCAACGCGGTCGCGGAAGACGAAAGCGAGTTCGACAAGGTCCGTCACCAGATCGTCGAGCAGCTGCAGGACGCGATGATGCAGGGCACGCGCGACACCTACAAGCTGCAGCAGATCATGCGACGCACGCTCGGCGGCTGGGTGGCACGACAGCTGCACCGCAAGCCGATGATCGTCCCCGTCGTCGCCGACATCGCGCAGGACGTGGACGACGCGATGGGACTGAACGCCGCGAAATAAGCCGTAAATTTACCATAAATTGAATCAAGGCGACGTGATCGGCACAACTGATCGCGCCGCCTTCTGTTACCAGAAAGAAGGAGTGACATGCCAGGAGCAAACCTCACCCGAATCGAAGCGGAAGAACGCAAAAGCATCATCGCCGCGCCAATCCATTACACGGTCAAGCTTGACCTGACCCGCGGAGCCAAGGATTTCGGCTCCGAAACCACCATCACCTTCGACGCGAAGCCGGGGGAGTCAAGCTTCCTTGACCTCATCGCCAACGAAGTCAGCGAAATCACCCTCAACGGCGAAACCCTCGACCCGGCTGAAGCGTACGTCGACAGCCGCATCGAACTGAAGAACCTCAAGGAGCACAACGAGGTCACCGTCAAGGCGATGTGCCAGTACTCCAACACCGGCGAAGGCCTGCACCGCAGCGTCGACCCGTCCGACGGCAACGTCTACCTGTACACCCAGTTCGAGGTGCCGGACGCCCGTCGCGTCTACGCCGTGTTCGACCAGCCCGATCTGAAGGCCGTGTTCGACTTCTCCGTGCTCGCCGCCAAATCCTGGATCGTCACGTCCAACATGCCCACCTCCTCCGTGACCGACAACGAAACCGTCACCGAGGAAGGCACGCTCGGCGATCACGCCGCCGAAACCACCAAGCTGTGGGTGTTCGAGCCGACCCCAACCATGAGCTCCTACCTCACCGCCATCTGCGCCGGACCGTACGCCGAATGGCACACCGAATACGCCAATGAGGACGGCCGCACCGTGCCGATGGCTATGTACTGCCGCCAGGCGCTCGCCAAAGCCTTCGAAAAGGACGTCGACTACCTGTTCGACATCACCAAGAAAGGCTTCGCCTTCTACGCCAAGACCTGGGGCGTGCCGTACCCGTACGCCAAGTTCGACCAGATCTACGTGCCGGAGTACAACGCCGGCGCCATGGAGAACATCGGCATGGTCACCATCCGCGACCAGTACGTGTTCGAATCCAAGGTCACCGACGCCTACGCGGAACGCCGTGTGGTCACCGTGCTGCACGAGCTCGCCCACATGTGGTTCGGCGACTACGTGACCATGAAGTGGTGGAACGACCTGTGGCTCAACGAATCCTTCGCCGAGTTCACGTCCACCCTCGCCACCGCCGAAGCCACCGAATGGAAGGACGCCTGGGCAACCTTCAGCTCCGGCGAAAAGAGCTGGGCGCTGCGTCAGGACCAGCTGAGCACCACCCACCCGATCGTCGCCCCGATCAACGACCTCAACGACACCTACGTCAACTTCGACGGCATCACCTACGCCAAGGGCGCCTCCGTGCTGAAGCAGCTCGTGTACTACGTGGGCCGTGAGAAGTTCTTCAAGGGCATCAACAACTACCTCAACAAGCACGCCTACTCCAACGCCACCCTCGCCGACCTGCTCGCCGAACTGGAACTCACTTCCGGCCGCGACCTGAAGGCGTGGAGCGCCCAGTGGCTGGAGGAATCCGGCATCAACACCATCGCCACCGAAGTCGAAGAGAACGAGGACGGCACCATCAAGCGTCTCGCCCTGCGCCAGACCGCTCCGGCCGAGCATCCCGTGCTGCGCGCCCACCGTCTCGCCGTCGGCTTCTACAACGAGGATCCGGAAACCGGCAAGATCGTGCGCACCGACCGTTTCGAACTGGACGTCGACGGCGAACTGACGGTCGTCGACGCTGCCGCCGGCAAGGCACGTCCGTCGCTGATTCTGGTGAACGACGACGACCTGACCTACACGAAGCTGCGTTTCGACGACAAGAGCCTCGCATTCGCGACAAGCAACCTGTACCGCTTCGACGATGCGCTCGCCCGTTCCGTGCTCTGGCTCGCCCTGTGGGACATGACCCGCGACGGCGAACTGCCGGCACGCCAGTTCATCGACACCTCGCTGGCCGCGCTCGCCACCGAACACGAGTCCACCACCTTCCGTTACGCGCTGGCACAGGTCAGCACCACCGCATGGCATTACACCGCTCCGGCAGAGCGTGCCGAGACCGTGAAGCATGTGGCCGCCGAACTGTTCAAGCTGGCGGGTCAGGCCAAGGCCGGCTCCGACGAACAGTTCCAGCTCGTCACCGCCTACCTGGGCTACGGCGAGCCGGGCGACGAGGCGTTCGTCGCCAACGCGAAGGGCCTGCTCGACGGTTCCGTGGCATTCGACGGTCTGGAAATCGACAACAACTTCCGCTGGACCATCATCAACGCGCTGAGCACCGTCAACGCGATCGACCAGGCGGGAATCCACACCGAACTGGCCAAGCGCGAAACCACCGAGAACCGTGAGTTCGCCTATGGCGCACGCGCCGTGGCCGGTACCGCCGAAGCGAAGGCATGGGCTTGGAACGAGGCCCTGCACAACGACGAGCTGACCAACATGCAGCTCGAGGCTGTGGCCGGTGGCTTCGCAGCCACCCCGCGCGCCGACTTGGCCGAACCGTACGCCGAGAAGTATTTCGAGGTCGCCGATTGGATTTGGGAGCACAAGACCTTCCACATGGCGGAAGCGCTGCTCGAAGGCCTGTATCCGGGCTATGCCGATCCGGCGAAGCTCGTGGAGCTGGGTGACGCCTGGCTCGCCTCCCATAAGGACGCGGACAACGCCTTGCAGCGCATTGTGCGTGGCAACGTCGAGGCTTCTCACCGCACGCTGAAAGTGCGCGACTCCAACGCCGCGCTCTGATAGCAGGGGCGACAGGAACGTTCCCGCTTAAGAGCCGTCATGGCGTCGCACGACTTTGATTTTGGGTGCGATTTTCAAAGTCATGCGACGGGCATATCGGCATTTATGCCCCCTAATCCTCGGTTTCCGCTTGAAAATAAGGATTAGGGGGCATTTTGCGTCGAAGGCTGTCGCACGACTTTGATTTTGGAGGCATTTTTCAAAGTTGTGCGACAAGCGTGCTGGCTTTCATACCCTCTAACTCTTATTTTTTGCTGGTTTTCAACGGAAAATGATAGTTAGGGGGTATTTCTTTATCAAGTGTTGTCGTACGACTTGATTTTCCGCCTTGCAATCAAAGTCGTGCGACACGAAAAGGGCATTGCGCGCCGTGAAATGCTTTGAATTGTGAAGTGTTATGCGATTGCGTCGTCACCTGCTGGTTTCGGCGGCACGGTTGAGTACGATAGGTCACGGAAATATCGTTTGCAGATAGCGAGGATTTGAGACTCATGCCACGTATGTTCGGAACCGACGGCGTTCGAGGATTGGCGAATAGGGATTTGACGGCACAGCTGGCGCTCGATTTGGGTGACGCCGCGGTGCGTGTGCTGGGCGATGACGAGCGGAGCGAATTCGAAAGCCGTCGCCGTGCGCTGGTCGGTCGTGATACACGAGTTTCCGGCGATTTCCTTGCCGCCGCATTGTCCGCTGGCATGTCCGCCGGCGGCTTCGACGTGATCGACGCCGGCATCATCCCGACGCCGGGCGTCGCATACCTGACGTCCGTGCTCAACGTGGAAATGGGTGCGGTGATCTCCGCATCCCACAATCCGATGCCCGACAACGGCATCAAGTTCTTCGCGCGCGGCGGCTTCAAGCTGCCCGACACCAAGGAAGACGAGATCGAAGCGGTGCTCGGCCAGGATTGGGATCGTCCTACCGGCGCCGGTGTGGGTCGTGTCAGCCATGACACCGCCACCGCAACCAACCTGTACATCGACCATCTGGTTTCCGCCATCGCGCCGGTCGGTCCGGACAAGTCGCAGCCGACGCCGCTGAAGGGCCTGAAGATCGTGGCCGACTGCGCGAACGGCGCCACGTCCGTGGTCGCTCCGGAAGCCTTGCGCCGCGCCGGCGCCGACGTGACCGTCATCAACGCGTCGCCGGACGGCTACAACATCAACAAGAACGCCGGCTCCACCCATCCTGAGCAGCTGCAGGCCATGGTCAAGGCCTCCGGCGCCGTCATGGGCGTTGCCTTCGATGGCGATGCCGACCGTTGCCTTGCCGTGGATGAGGACGGCAACATGGTCAACGGCGATCAGATCATGGGCATTCTGGCACGCGCCAAGAAGAACGCGGGCAAGCTCAACCATGACACCCTCGTCGTGACGGTGATGAGCAACCTCGGTCTGAAGTTGGCCCTGCGTTCCATGGGCATCAAGACCGTGCAGACCAACGTGGGCGACCGTTACGTGCTTGAAGAGATGCTGCGAGGCGATTATTCGCTCGGCGGCGAGCAGTCCGGCCACGTGATCAACCGTGAATTCGCCACCACCGGCGACGGCACCCTGACCGCGCTCACCCTGTGCAACGAGGTCGTCAAATCCGGTAAGAGCCTGAAGGAACTGGCCGCCGACTTCCCGCAGCTGCCGCAGACGCTCATCAACGTGCCGAACGTGGACAAGATGGCCGCCAAGACCAACGCCAAGGTGCAGGCCGCGGTGGAACGCGAAGAGAAGCTGCTGGGCGACACCGGCCGCGTGCTGCTGCGTCCGTCCGGCACCGAGCCGCTCGTGCGCGTCATGGCCGAAGCCGAAACCCAGCAGCAGGCAGACGAAGTGTGCGATCGCCTCGCCAAGGTCGTCGCCGACGAACTCACCCTGTAAGAGCCCGCAAGGAGATATGCCCCATGTTCGGACACAACTCGAAAGTGGACCTCGAACTCAACCGCGAGGTCGAAAAGCTCATCAAAACCGGCGGCAAAGAGAAAATCATGCCGATCGTGCAGGCCGGCGAACCGGTATTACGCCAGCAGACCATCGCCTACGACGGCCAGTTGAGCCGCAAAACGCTTGACAAGCTCATCGACACCATGCGCACCACCATGCTGGAAGCGCCGGGCGTGGGCCTCGCAGCCACCCAGATCGGTCTCGGTCTGGCTTTGGCCGTCGTCGAAGACCACGTATGCGAAGGCGACGATGGCGATCCGCGCGAAGCTGCGGAATTCCCCTTCCACGCCATCATCAACCCCAGCTACGAGCCGATCGGCACCGAAACCCGCAGCTTCTACGAAGGCTGCCTGAGCTTCGACGGTTACCAGGCCGTACGCAAGCGTTGGCTTGACATCACCGCCCGTTGGCAGGATGAGGACGGCAACAAGCATGAGGAACATCTGCACGGCTGGCCGGCCCGCATCTTCCAGCATGAAACCGACCATTTGAGCGGTGAACTGTACATCGACCAGGCCGAAATCCGAAGCCTGACCACCAATGAGAACCTTGAGGATTTCTGGTGCGAGGATCCGGTACCGACCGAAGCGGCGGCCGAACTCGGCTTCGAACTGTAATCGCGTAAACGAACGAGACAAGAACGATGAATGCCTCCCAGGCGAACACTTGGGAGGCATTCATCATATTCGGGATTATTGGAATGTTCGAAACATGAGTATTCCAAATATTCCAATATTTCAGTATTCCGGATTCACTAGCACATCGTACGTATCCGTGTTCCGCTCGGCATCCGAACGCAGATCCCAGCCAGGCTTGCGCATTCCATACAACACCAGCGGCGGTAAACCGAGCACAAGCACGACTACAGCCACAAGAATCGCATATGAAACGCTATCCAAACCGGTGAAACCAGCCGGTCTCACGAAAGTCAACACGAATGCCGCGGCGGAAGCGACGAAACCGACGCCCGCGACCAACCGAATCGCAGGAACTCGATACGTGCGGCGGACTTCTGGATGGGTGTTGCGCAGACGAATCGCGGCGGCAAACATCAACATGTACATCACCAGATACAGCGCGGTCGCCATATCCACCAGCGTCGCGAAAGCCGTGTTGCCATTGGGGATCAACACGAACAGCAACGCCAGCACGGTCACGATAATGCCTTGCGGAATCAGAATGCCTTCCTGCACGTCGTGGGCATTGCGCTTCTGCAGCGCGGGAGGCATCAGTCCCGTGCGGGCGGCCGCTAGCAAACCGCGAGAAGGACCAGCTATCCAAGCCACCACGGAAGCGAACGCGCCTAGCGCGATGAGCAGCGAAATCACCGGAGTGCCCCAACCCATGCCAAAATGGTCGAAGAACTCCCTGAACGCCAGATTGATGCCGTCGATGAGCCCCAGCTCACGATGCGGCACAGCAAAGGCGATTGCCAAAGTCGGCAGCACAAGTACCAGCAGAATCAGCGCGGTCGCTAGTGCAATGGCGCGTGGGAATTGACGTCCCGGATGCTCCAAGTCGTTGGCATGCACGGCATTGACCTCCATACCCGCGTAGGCGAGCACATTGGATACGATTAGCACAATCGACGCGATGCCCGTCCACGGCGGAAGCAGCGCGGATGCGTGCAGGGAGGTCTGCACTGGCTTACCGATCGCCAGCCAGATAATGCCGAAGACGATAAGCAGCAACGCAGGAAACAGCGTGCCGATAAGTCCCGAAATCGACCCGACCTTGGCGAACAGATTGCCGCCGCGCAACGCCACCATCGTGCTTGCCCAATACAACACGATGATCACCGCGGCCACATATACGCCATTATTGCCCAAGCCACCCATGCCGAACACATACGACAGGCTGACGGCGATGAACGCAATCTGTATCGGATACCACACCACATTCTGAATCCACTGCAGCCAAATGGCGAGAAATCCGATGCGATTGCCGAACGCCTCACGCACCCACACGTACACGCCACCTTTCCAGCCGGTGGCCAGTTCGGCAGCCACCAGCGCGGTCGGCACCAGGAAAACGACCGCCGGAATGAGATACAGCAGAATGGAAGCGAGACCATAATCGGCCATGGCCGGCAGAGAGCGTAGCGAGGCCACCGCCACCACGGTCAACATCGCCAGTTGGCTGACTGTCATCATGGTTTTGCCGGTTTTATTGGCAACGGTTGCCGTGCTTGCGATTGCGCCGTGCCCGTCAGCGCCGTTCCCTCTATTCGCCCCGGCATGCGCAGGTATGCCCGTACGATTGCGGTTTCCTGCGACGGCAGACGGATTGCGTGGCGTTGTTGTCGGTGCCGTCGCAGCGTTCGTCGTGGAACGTGCGGACCCGGGATGTGCAGCTGCGCTTGCATCGTGCGCTACCACAGCAAGCGGCTTTTTCATATGAACTGTCATTGCAGCCAGCTTTCGTAAACATAATCGTTGTGGGAATGAACATGAATTTCCTTAATGCGGGAAACGATGGAATTCGTGGAATGACCGCGAAATATCAGTGGTGGAATCCGGATGCACGAGCCTCGCTTGGCATTGGTGAGCGCAGTCCGTCCAGATACTTCACACACGACTTCAAATCCTTGATGAACGCTTCGGCCATATCGTGGCTGAAACCGTTACGCACCACAATGCGCTGCACGGTCACCTGCGTCAGATCCACCGGCATCGGATAAGCCGGCACCAGCCATCCCTTCATGCGCAGCCGATCCTGCAGATCGTACAGATTCCACTTGCGATCCGGCTTGTCGTTGAGCATCCATGCGAACACCGGAATGTCGGAACCGTCGTTCCACAGCGTAAAATCATCCATCTGCTCGATCTCGCCCGACAGATATTTCGCCACATCATGCGAAGTCTGCTGCACCCTTCGATACCCGTCGAATCCCAAACGCAGGAACATGTAGTACTGCAGCAGTACCTGTGCGCCCGGACGGGAGAAGTTCAGTGCGAAAGTCGGCATTTCGCCGCCGAGATAACTCACCTTGAAAATAAGGCTTTCCGGCAGGTCAGCGGTTTCGCGCCATACGACCCATCCCAAACCGGGGTAGACCAGACCGTACTTGTGACCGGAGGTGCTGATGGAGTAAACGCGCTTGACGCGGAAGTCCCATGCGAGGTCCGGCTGGATGAATGGTGCGATCATACCTCCCGAAGCGCCGTCCACATGGATGCGCACATCAAGTCCGGTGCGCTCCTCGGTGCGGTCCAGTGCTTCGCTGATCTGTTCGACCGGCTCATACATACCCGTATAGGTCACGCCCATGATGGCCACCACGCCGATGGTGTTCTCATCGACATACTTGTCGAGATCATGGCCGTCGAGCACTTTGTGGTCCTCGGAAATCGGCACATAGCGTGGTTCCACGTCGAAATAGTTGCAGAACTTCTCCCAGCACACCTGCACGGCGCTGCTCATCACCAGATTCGGATGATCGGTCGGCAGGTCGGCCTTTTCGCGGGCTTCCTTCCAACGGCGCTTCAACGCGAGTCCGCCCAGCATGCAAGCTTCCGACGAGCCGATGGTGGAGGTTCCGATGGCATTCATTGGATCGGGCGCATGCCATAGATCGGCGAGCATGTGCCAGCAGCGCGATTCGACTTCGGCGGTTTTCGGGTACTCGTCTTTGTCGATCATGTTCTTGTCGGCCGCCTCCATGTACAGGCGGTTCGCATGATCGTCCATCCACGTGCTCACAAAAGTTGCAAGATTGAGTCGCGCGTTGCCATCCAGCATGGCCTCGTCATGCACCACTTGGTAGGCGGTTTCCGGCAGACTACTCTTCTGTGGAATGGTAAATTTCGAGAACGCCTGGGCTTCCTTCGGACGGGCGAACAGCGGATTGATTTCCACGCTGTCAGGAACAACGCGGTCGTCGGCATTGCCGCAGGTGTTGTCGCAGCAATGCGAATTGTTGTTTTCAGTGGTGGAATGTGTTTCTGACATTGCAGTTCCTTTCGTTGATTTGGAACGTTTATTGCGTTCCGGGATTCAAAAATGAAAGTCGATTCTGGATTTTTGCTGGGAAATGGTCACATTTGCGCTATGTGAAAATTCGTATGGCAACCGCTTCGCACGGAGGTATCCGCGCGCGGTTTCGTAATGAACACCGTCATTCGAACTCGCATGGTTGTGTTCTCACAAAGAGGAATGCGCACGTTGGTTTGTTGCACATTCTTACACGCTGAAGGTGGGTATCGGCTACGATGGGCAGGTATGAACGAATCGACGATGAATCTTTCCTGGCTGGATGACGCGAAGCAGGACATCGAACAATGGTCGGCATCGATGCCGAATGACGCCGACAACCAGCCGATCGACTGGCGATGGGTGTCTTCCCTTGACCTGCGTAACGGCATTGGTGCCGCCACAAGACAGCACGTTGATTTGTTGGCAATGCTGCGGTCCTCGTCGCCGCAACTTTCCGCCCCGCAGCTGCACGCCCTGTTGAAAGATGATCTTGCGATTCGAGATCGGCTCGAACCGACCATCGCGCAGTGCAACAGCACGTTCATGATGGATTACGACCGACTTATCGCTTCCTATCGGCTGCCGCGCGCGCTTGCTTACGCGAACCGTCGGTTGTGCGACGAAATCGCTGTTCTGCGACAGATTGGCGTGGCGATGGGATTGTGGACGGTCACCGAGGAACGACGTGAGCGCGTGACGGTTCCGGTGCTGCTGCCCGGTTCGGCTTTGGCTTCCGAGGGAGTGGCGTTGGATGATATTCAGGATCGAACCGCTGACATCGTTAACGGCCGCGCCGCCCGTCGTGCCGCAGAGAAAAGTCAGAAGCGAGCCAGTGACTATGCCATGTCGCGTGCGAACCTGAGTGGAGTAACCAGTCCGGGCGGCTCCACGTTGTTTGATTACGGTTCGGAAACGAAATCCGCTGAAGCGGCGCAGTTGCGTCGGATGGCTGAATACCGCAAATCGGATTGGCGTGACGCTTATCTTCCTGGACGCGATGTGGACAATGTCATGGGAATCGACATCGAAACCACCGGTACTGACCCGGCGCGTGTGTACATCATCGACGTCGGCTTTGAATATATGAACATGATTTCCCCTCGCCCTGCTGCCGCACCTACTGGATACCAATACGAGCAGAGTTATTACGAAACGGGCGATGCGTATGGTCAGTCGCGTCTGTCGTTCGGCGTTCCTGCCGAGAACGCGACGCTCGGTAATCCGCTGATTCTCGATTTGACCGGTATCGATGTACGTGATCGTGCGTCCGGCTTCCGCCTGTTCGATGAGTGGCCGGAGGCTCAAATCGGTTTGCTGCAGCGATTGGAGCAGCAACCGTACGTAGCGCACAACGCTCGTTTCGAACATAGCTTCTTCATGTTGAATGTGGCTGGATATGCGGAAAGCTACCGTGCGGGCAAGATTACGATTATCGACACGTTGCCGATGAGCCGCCGTTGGGATGAAGGGTCAATTCCGGACGACGAGCATCCGTACGGCAATAACACGTTGGACGCGTACGCCAAACGCCAGGGTGCGCTTGACGAGAGCAAGTCGGAACGTCACCTCGGTTTGGAAGATACGCATATCATGCTGGTTGCCATGAAACATCACTTGGGTGTATTGCATGGCGAAGGCCGCGGTCCGTGGGGTGCGAATGGCAAGTCTGGCATCGGTGGCAAGCATTGCGGGCGCCGCTGGTAGCATTTGCGATTCGTGTCGCAGTTTCCTGGTTCTTCTTCCCGTGACCGTCCCGTTTTGGCTTTCCCTTCCGGCTTTTGTTACCCGTAACGCCGTTTTGCGGTTACAAAATGCGGATGCGATTGCGGATTTGCGGGGATGGAATGGGCGATTGCGGGGATGGTTTCGGTGGTTGCGGGGTTGGTCGGGCCTGGTTTGTCAAGTTTCGACACGCCGATGGAACGTTGGATTTCCAACGGTTCGCGCGTTGTTCATGCGGCCCGGGTTGCGCGGATCGCGATCGTGCTGTAAGTTTATCTCTTGCTGCCGCTCAGCGAGTGGTCCGGTTCACTCCGGATTGCGAGGTGGGTGAGTGGTGGTGGTTTGAGAACTCAAGAGCGTATTTG
>OGZP01000038.1_pt1 | contig 103141 bp, 85 predicted proteins | sample 1576811 | NCBI WGS metagenome assembly OGZP01 (sample SAMEA3541553, study PRJEB24748) | human gut metagenome | biome: human gut; feature: human-associated habitat; material: faeces | place: China | collected 2012
AAAACTTGCGTCTTAAACAGGAAACCTGCGTCTTAAACAAAGTCGGTTGCATTTCCCTTGACAAGATGCTACCCTAATTATACTATCTGACTTTTAGGTGAGAAGGTCTGATTTTTTGATTTCATAGGAAAGTTCGTCCTATGAAATCAAAAACGCTCCGCGAGGATCGCACTGCGGCGGAAAGGAAGAGTGCCGCTGTCGCGCCCCGCCGCAGGCGGAGAATCCTGCAAGCAGGATTCTTTTTCATGTTTCTTTTCGGGAAAGGAGGCCCGGCATGAAAATCGCACTTTGTACGGAATTAAGGAATGCAGAATGGTTTGAGAGCAGGCTGCGCTCCCTTTTTGATGGGGATGGTCAGCTTGTCATCGACGAGCTATGGAATGAAAAGCAGCTATCTCAGGCACTGCGGCGGAGCCGATACCATGCGGTTGTCATCGCCATGACCGGGGCAAGGGGATTGGAGGCTGCCATTCAGGCAAAGCAGCTGGCACCGGAAACACCGCTTGTCTGGTGGAGCGATGATGAAAACTTTGCCCTGATCGCGTATCAGCTTCGTATCCCGGCATTCCTCTCCATAGATTGTAGTGATCAGGAGCTATATGAGGCAATGGAGCCCATCAGGAAACGGAGGTATGGAAATGCGAATTGCGCTATGCAGCTATAGTCAGAAGGAGAAAGAAACGGCGTTACTGATGAAGCTTGGCAAAGTAGACCGCTTTGACAATGGCGTATTCTGCGTCTATGCCATGCAGCGGGAGGGCCCTTATGACGCTGTGGTGATAATGGAGGATGGGGCCCGTGGAATGAATTTCTGCATGAGCATACGAGGCTACAGCAGGGATGTCCCGCTCCTTTGGATCAGCGATCAGGCAGAATTTGAACCCCAAAGCCGCAGGCTGCGGGTAGATGACTTTTGGGTGAAGCCCGTTACAGAGCATCAGCTGGGGGAAGCAGTCTCCCAGCTTCTTCAGGGAAAAAGGGGAAGTAATGAATCAGGTGAGGAGGAAAAGTATGAATAAAAATATTACCGGGGAGAACAAAACCGTCACGCTATATAGAATATAATGACAACAGGAGGAAATGGATATGAGGTATAAAAAGAAGAAACGGCAGATCGTATCTGCAGCATTGGCGGCAGTGATGGCGATGCAGTTATGCATACCGTCTGCAACGTTTGCTGCAGTCCCTACAAAAAAGTTGAAAGTGATCACGGGATTTACGGAATTACCGGAGGAGGTCGCGCATATTCAGATCCCTGCGGATGCCGGAGAAAACTTTGAGGATTATCTGAATTTCCCGGAGACGATCGAGGCTTCGGTGGTGGAATATAAGAACGTGGATCATCAGAAAAATAATGCGGATCGCGATAAGGGCGCGGAAGATGAGAAAGCGGCAGCAGACGACCGTGATAAGAAAGAAGACTTTGGAATTGCTACCGGCAGTAATGCAAAGAAAGAAAATCTGAATGAGGAGGAAACTCCGGAAACAGAAAATTCAGAAAACATGCCGGATAGCAATGATGAGGAGGAAGCAGATAAACAGGAAGTTCAGGAGAAAGACCTGCAGAAAGACCAGCAGAAAGACCAGCAGAAAGACCAGCAGGGTACGTTTCTGATCGCGACCGACAGCAATGCCGGGGATTTTCTTGAGGATTATGAGTTTGAAGATGAGGAAATCTCAGAAGATATCCCGGTGCTGACAGATATCAGCGTTACTTGGGAGCCGGATGAGAACCGGGAAGATGAAAGTGGTTTCTATTATTATCTTCCGGTTCTTCCGAGAGAGTATATTTTGGCAGCGGGCGTGGAGCTTCCGGAGATCGAGGTCAGCATGGACGGCGGAATCGCTTTGCTGGCATCAACAGGTACTTATGATATTGCGAATGGCGGTATCAACATCAACAGCAACACATTGGAACAGTATAATGATGCGACTATCACGGGAAGCAGTACGACCAATGTTATTCAGGTTATTGGTGTGGAGGCTACAATCACGATTTCGGATCTGGATATCCAGATTCCGATCGACAATAACGCTACGACAGCAAGTAACTGGATACCGGCGATCCGACTGGCAAATGGTGCAAAACTGAATCTGATTCTGAAGGGAAAAAATACACTCAAGGGCGGTGATATGTGTGCGGCTATTGATGTGCCGGAAGGCTGTACCCTGACGATCCGCGGAGAGGGAAGCTTAAAAGCAACCGGTGGAGTAGGCGCCGGAATTGGTGCATCGAGCATGAGAAAGGGTTCCTTGGGGAGAATTGAGATCAACGGAGGCGATATCGAAGCTTATGGCAGCGGGATGGCAGCAGGTATTGGCGGCGGTTTAGAGAGCGGCATCGGTACCATTGTCATCAACGGCGGAACTGTGTATGCCAAGGGCGGATATGGAAGCTACCCCAAGGATATTAATCATGTATACGGTGGAGCAGGAATTGGCGGTGGACCGTTCGGCTGCGTGGATAAGATTGAGATCAACGGTGGCAATGTGACAGCCTGTGGAGGATATGTTACGAACGCAAAAAGACGCCCCGGAGCCGCAATCGGCTCTGGCGGCGGTGGAGCAAAACCGATAGGCGACGGTAAATACAAGTATGGTGATATTGTGATCAAGGGCGGAACGGTTTCAGCCATTGCATATCATAATGAAGTATATGCGATCGGTGTCGCAGTGAAGCCCGGTCAAGCGCTGCCGGAGGGTAGTACCTTGGAGGGCTCCATTTCCATCAGTAATGAAGCAACAGTAAACTTAAATGGCGGCGATTATTTCCCGAAAAGTGAAAATCCCGGACTGAAAAACTATACCATTCAGGGCACGATTGCGGATGTACGATTCATCGAAAGCACTTATCCGGTGACAATCAGCGTGGGAGAGATTACCTGGAATGCAGGGACGATGAAGGTGAGCGATTATCAAGTTACACTTCAGGCATCCAATTATCTGAAGCCATTAACGCCAGGGAAACCGGTAACGGTAACGGTGACGGTTGGAGACTATGTTTATCAGATGGAAGCTGATGTTGCTGACGTTGATGATAAGAATGCAACGATCACTTTGAAGGCCGCAACTCCTCTTTATGAGACAAGATTAAAATTTGTTTCCACGGTGATCACGAGCGATCAGATATTGCAGGCAACCGATATCACGATCAAGCAGAATGATGAACTGTTGAGCAATCAAGAAGGTCAAAGTGCAGCTATGGTCATTCCTTCCATGCAGATTTCGTATGATGAAGTGAACACGGGACATCTGACGGTATATCTGCCGGAAAATAAGAATAAAACAGAGATTTCGGTGACGGTACCGGGCTTAAATGACGGCAATCCGATCACAAAATCAGGTGAGACGATTTCGACAACAACACTAAATGAAATTGCGATGTTTTATGGTGATACCTTTTGTAGTCATGAGCACTATAATGCAGATGGATTTTGTGAAGCATGTGGTGCATATCAGAAGGCAAACAAGTCGGGGGAATATTATGAGATTTATAATGCCGGTCAGCTTTTCTGGTTTGCAAAGCAGTTTAATGATGGTAAAATCTCTAATAAGAGCAATCTGAAGCTGATGAAGGATATTAAGATCCCGGACGGACATGACTGGACAAGCATTGGAAACATAGCTGATGATGATAAGTCTTTCAAGGGGACTATTGAGGGAAATTACCATGTAATTTCCGGACTGCGACCTGCTAATGACGGTACAAGTTCTAACTACGGACTGGTGGCAAGTATTAAATATGGGAATGTACAAAATATAGGGCTGGTGTTTGAAGGTGATTGGACTTGCGGGTTGTGTAGACTCACTGTGGGTGATATCAAAATTCAGAATTGTTTTGTAGTAGGAACAAATTTTTCATATAGTTGTTCACAAGGAGCGGTGACTAAAAATGGAACGGTGACTAATTGCTTGGCTGTATCAGGAAAACTGGAAGGAACTGAGTACTCGAATGATTATAGGGCTACTTTTACGAACTGTTATGAGACAGAAAAGAGTGATTATAGTTCTCCGGGTATTACTACTATAAGCGAAGAAAAACTGAAATCCGGAGAAATTGCCTATAAATTAAACGGTGATCGATCAGATGGTACGTGGGGACAGGTGATCGGAACGGAGGATTACCCGCATTTCCGCAAGTACAGTAAGACGGTATATTATGATTCAGCTACTGGTACATATTCTAATAATAAGGCGGCAAGTATCACTTCCGCAACTGTCACGGATATTAAGACGATTTCTGACACAAAAGCGACTGCTACACTTAAGGCAACAGGAACTCCAGGAGCAGAGGTTAAGTTTTTCTTAACCTCCGGCGAGGATGAGCAGACAGGGACATTAGATGAAATGTTCTCGAAAGGAACGCCACTTAAGGAAAGTCCTTCCGGAAACTATGAGTATACTTTTCAGGATTTAGCTCCGGACAAAGAATATCATGTCAGACTGATGATTAAAAAGGATGATAAGTTATCTCTTGATGTAACCTATGTAAATTTCCAGACAGAAAAAGTGCAGCAGGAGGCACCTAATGCTGCTGATGTTTCTATCAATTACGAACAGGAGACTTTAGAGAATAAAGCTTCCTGCGATCTGGAGTATGCTGCTTCTAAGGATGCACAGTCATGGACAACGATAAGACAGGGTGCTAAGGTTCGTCTGACAAGCCTGCTGGATAACATTCGTGAAAATGGTGGGTCTGTACCATTCTATATTCGCAGGAAAGCATCCTCGTCCATGTCAGCCAGTGAAGCGGTTTTGGTGGCGGATTTGCAAAGACAGGCGATTCCGGGAGAATCGAACAAGCCGAATATTGATTATCGGAAGGAAGAAATCACAATTTCCTCATCTTTACAGTATGTGATTGTAAACGGAACCAATACCTCTCCAAGCTGGACATCTGCAAAAATGGGCAGTGGATCAGGAATTTCGATTACAGACATCATTTCTTCCGATCATGAGAGTACGGTTTATTATCGGTATGCTGCAAGCAGTAAGGATAAGAAATTTGCCGGAAAACCTGAAAGTATCACGATTCCTAAAAGAACGGCAGCACCGGCTGCAATAACTGAGGGTGAGGTGACTATAACCGGTACGACGATTACCATAAACAGAACGAATCCGGAAAATGACATTGAGTATGGATACCGTGATGCAGATTCAGATGGGGCATTTACATGGATTGACGGTACGGAAATTCAGGGATTATATCCGGCACATGGATATCAGGTAACCAGCAGAATAAAGGCGAAAGAGAATGCATTTGCTTCTGAGAGAACGGAACCGCTTCATGTGTCTACCAGGGATACACTGAGAATTGTAGGAAACGGAACACCAAAGTGGAATGCGAAGGGGACTTATGGGGTTTCACTTGCTAAGATTCCGGTTTCCCTGGCTTCTGGTTATGGTGTGTATAATGGTGCAAATCAACTGGTAGCCGGAACCTGGAACTGGGAACCGGAAAATAGTAGTTCAGCATCTGGTATTTATCCGAAGGTAAAAGATAACAAGGCTTATACCGTGAAATTTACACCGACAGATTCAAGTGCTTCATACGATAGGACATTAACAGATTCCGTGGTACCGGAAATTTCTAAGTACCAACTGCAATTATCATCAGTTGCGGTAGAAGATAAGACCTATGATGGCACGACAACAGCAACTGTGCATGAACCGCTGATTGTAAAGACTGGCGTGTATACAGGTTCAGGAGAGGAGCAGCTGCAGATCACAGGCTTAACAGCAGCTTTTTTGGATGTAAATGCCGGAACCAATAAAAAGGTTGTGATCGATGCTTCGAATGCAGTGATAACAGGAGCAGTGATCAGTGGCGGAGCAACAGCCGATCCGGATAACTACCAGGTCAACATTCCTTCCAGTGCAACCGCAACGATCAAAAAAGCAGCATCTTCGATCACGATCAATGATGCAGAGTGGCCGGGAACGAAAACATATGGCGATCCTGATTTTCCATTGACCGGAGTTACCACCGTTGGAGACGGAGCGGTGACCAAGACAAGCGACTCTGAGAATGTACTGACGGTCGATGCAGATGGTCAGGCAACGATCCATGGCGCAGGTACGGCAAATGTAACGATTCGTATGGAAAATGGTACCAATTACACGACAGGTAATAATTCCAGACCGATCACCGTTCAGAAGGGAACCATTTCCCTGAATCTGAAAGCCGGAAAGAAAACAGATCTGATGCAGAGACTCCTGGCAGTTCTTGGAAATGTGGAAGATACTTATGTTCTGACTCTGGAAGCGAAGGGAGCTTATCAGGATGTGCTGGCCGGAACGGTAATATTTTATGAAAATGGACAGCCGCTCAATCAGACGCCGATCCCATTGACCAATGGAACCGCATCTATGGAATATTCGGTTTCTTCTGCCGGTACGCATGAAATTTCGGCAGAATATGTGCTTCCGGCTGACGGCCCAGAGAAGGAAAATTACAATGATCCTGCACCGGTAAGCTGCAGCTTCGAGGTCGAAAAAGCAGATGAGGATCAGATTCAGATCAAAGAAGTGGGCGGAAAGCTCTACGGTGAGGATCCATTCGAACTGGAACTTACCGGACAGAAGGGAAAAGGAGCTGTGAAATTCTCCGTTCCTGCTGACAATGGAGTTCTGGAGTTATCCGAAGTGAACGGAAAAACAGAGGCGAAGATCATCGGAGCCGGAACGGTCCTCGTGACAGCTGAGGTTGCCGAGGATACTGGCTACAATGGAACAACGGTAACAAGAGAGATTACCATTGGAAAGGCACAGACCCCGGAGGTTTCGGTGGCAGCGCCGAAGATTGCACCGGTTCCGGCAGATGCACCGGAGGAAGTAAAAGCGATCGCTAACCTCTTAGAGAAGAACGCCCCGAAGATTACCGGACTGGATACTGTCACAGCAGATCTGATCCGGGAAACGGAAAACGGGGATGTGATCGTAAAAACAGGAGAAGATCAGACGATTTCCGGAGCGGAAGCGAAGGAAAAACTTAAGAAGGAAGGAGTCGATACCGCAGGAAAGAAGGTAAGACTGGTGGTTGAGCCGTATATGTCGGTGGAAGTAAAGGGTGTGGCCGAAAAACAGGGAGTGAATGTGATCACTTTTGAAATCACTGCATTATACAATGTAAAAGCCACAACAGCCGGAAAGAATGAGACCATGCAGGAGGAAGGAACCGGTAGAAATACCGTTCTGATCGGCACAGCAATCCCGCAGAAGGTTGGAATCCCGGTTACGATCACCCTGCCGCTCCCGGCAGATTATCCGACCGAAGATCTCTTTATCCGGCATCTGTTACATAGCGGAAAAATTGCTTATTATCCGGTAACAGTAAAGAAAACGCAGGGAAGTGTGATGGCAGAGTTTGTAAACAAGGATGGCTTTAGTACCTTTGAGCTGCTCTCAGACAGCCGAAAGGGAACGGTTGCATTTGATCATGGAGTCGGAGAACGGAGCTATAGCCTGGAGCAGATGGATGAAGCGCTTCCGACAGTCAGCAAGGATGGAGCTGTGTTCAAGGGCTGGAAGATCAACGGCACGTTGTATACAACTGTGAACGAAGCACTCCTGGATGTGCTGGATCAGGCAGAAGGACATCGTGTGACGGCGCAGGCAGTTCTGGAAAGCAGCAGTCCTGAAACTCCTGATGATTCGAAAGGTGACAGGAACACCGGTTCTGACAGTGACAGAGAGGATACCGACTGGAATGTGACCAGAAATGCATGGGAAACAAAGAAAGTCAATGGCGTAGTCAGATGGAGATACTATGATAGCGATGGACGTCGTGTATCCAATGCATGGAAGCAGATAACGGACAATGGAATGATGAACTGGTATCACTTTGGTGCGGACGGGTACATGGATACCGGCTGGTTTAAAGATGCGGATGGAAACTGGTATTACCTGGATCCGGTATCTGACGGCGCGCAGGGAACCATGAAGACCGGCTGGCTGAAGGACACAGACGGGAACTGGTATTATCTGAATCCGGTATCTGACGGTACGCGGGGAGCGATGAAGACTGGCTGGCTGAAGGATGTGGATGGAAACTGGTATTACCTGAACCCGGTATCTGACGGTACCCAGGGAGCGATGAAGACCGGCTGGTTTACAGATCCGCAGGATGGACATCTCTATTATCTGGATCCAAAGACCGGTGCAATGGTGACCGGAAACGTACAGAACGATAACGTGTGATCCTGTTTCAAGGGGATCCATCAACTTTTGTGGTTGATGGATCCCTGCTTTTATCTTCTCATAGGACAAATGGAAATTTTTACTTGACAGTTCTATGTTTTTTCATGTATGATAGAAATAGTGTGAAGAGACATTTATCGTTTTCATGCAAATGTATGTAATGACCACTCCCGCAGAACAGACTACGGAAGTTAAGCCCATCGGACAGGCGGGTCAAGCGCCGCGTGGGGTTAAGCCCACATTATTGATTGAGTTAAAAGCTCAAATTTATAAGTTGATTACTTTATAATCAGTGTTTGAAAAACACATCATCTTGTGAATCGGTCAATAAGTGCAGGGACAATATATTTGCGATTGCAGACTTGGAAGAAAAAACGATAAAGCTCAGAGGCAGACGGGAGCGGAGTGACGCGCCCCAGACTCCAATGGAATAGAATCGTTTTGAGCAGATGATGGTTTTGGCGTCATCTGCTTTTTTTATTGTTCAGATGATGCGCAATCAATAAAATGCGTGAGGAACAAAACCATGGACAGAGAGAGACAAAAGAAAGCCCCGATCTATGAAGCGCTCGAGGCATTTAAAAAGAAGAGAGTTGTCCCGTTTGACGTGCCGGGACATAAGAGAGGACGCGGAAATCCGGAACTGGTACAGCTTTTAGGCGAAAAATGTGTGTCTTTGGACGTAAACTCCATGAAGCCGCTTGACAACCTCTGTCATCCGGTCTCCGTGATCCGTGAGGCGGAAGAGCTTGCGGCGGAGGCATTCGGAGCGGCCAGCGCCTATCTGATGGTGGGTGGAACGACATCTGCGGTCCAGAGCATGATCCTCTCGGTGGTAAAAGCCGGAGATAAGATCATCCTGCCGCGAAACGTACATAAGAGCGTCATCAACGCGCTGGTGCTCTGCGGCGGAATCCCGATCTACGTAAATCCGGAGATGAACCAGAGACTCGGTATTTCACTGGGAATGCAGGTCGAAAAAGTAAAACAGGCCATCGAGGACAATCCGGACGCGGTTGCGGTGTTCGTCAACAACCCGACCTATTACGGCATCTGCTCTGATATAAAAACGATCGTACAGCTTGCCCATGCGAGAGGCATGAAGGTTCTCGCGGACGAGGCTCATGGAACCCACCTGTATTTCGGAAAGAATCTTCCGATCTCCGCAATGGCAGCGGGAGCTGATATGGCGGCAGTATCCATGCACAAGTCCGGCGGAAGCCTGACACAGAGCTCGCTTCTTCTTTTAAATAAGGGAGTGAACACCGATTATGTGCGCCAGATCATCAATCTGACCCAGACTACAAGCGCATCCTACCTGCTTCTTTCCAGCCTTGATATCTCAAGACGAAATCTGGCTCTCCGCGGTGAGGAATCCTTCGCGAAGGTTGTTGAGATGGCAGAATACGCGAGACGGGAGATCAACTCCATCGGTGGCTACTATGCTTACGGAAAAGAACTGGTGAACGGCGACAGCATCTTCGATTACGATGTGACGAAGCTCTCTGTGTATACAAGAGACATCGGACTTGCGGGAATCGAGGTCTATGATCTTCTGCGCGACGAGTATGATATCCAGATCGAATTCGGTGACATCAGCAACATTCTGGCTTACATCTCCATCGGAGATCGTATCCAGGACATCGAGCGCCTTGTGGGGGCTCTCGATGATGTGGAACGTCTCTACAAAAAGGACAGCGCGGGACTTCTCTCCGGTGAGTATATCTCCCCGAAGGTCGTGATGTCCCCGCAGAAAGCGTTCTACTCCGAGAAGGTCTCCGTTCCGGTGGAAGCGTCTTCAGGAAGAGTCTGTGCGGAGTTCGTTATGTGTTATCCGCCGGGAATCCCGATCCTGGCGCCGGGGGAGATGATCACGGACGACGTGGTCCAGTATATCCTGTATGCGAAGAAAAAGGGATGCTCCATGCAGGGAACAGAGGATCCGGCGGTGGATCATCTGATGGTGCTGGCAAACATATAGCATGAATTTTTTAAGGCGCCGGAGCTGGCTGCAGGCAAACAGGCTGTCTGCCCGCATACAGGCTTTGGCCAATACGATACAAGGAGTCACGAGATATGGAATTCTGGTTTTCAGAACTGCACACCGGAAACGTCAAGCTGTCCATCAAGATCGAAAAGCAGCTGTTTTCCGGGGAGAGTGAATATCAGCGGATCGACGTGTTCGATTCCGAGGAATTTGGAAAATTTATCTCTCTGGACGGGGAGATCGTATTCTCCGAGAAGGACGAGTTTATTTATGACGAGATGGTGACCCATGTGCCGATGGCGGTCCATCCGTGTGTGAAGGACGTACTGATCATCGGCGGCGGCGACGGCGGTGTCGCGAAAGAGCTTTTGCAGTATGACTGCGTGGAACATATCGATGTCGTGGAGACGGATGAGATGTTTGTGGAGGTTTCAAGAAAATTTTTCCCGGAGGTAGCCTGTGCCTTGGATGATCCGCGCGTCGAGGTCCACTATGATGACGGTCTGAGATTTTTAAGAAACAAGAAGGCAAAATATGACCTTATCATCAACGATTCCACAGACCCCTTCGGCCATACTGAGGGACTGTTCACGAAGGAATTTTACGGTAGCTGTTACAGCGCCTTAAAGGAAGATGGGATCATGGTCTACCAGCATGGAAGCCCATTCTACGATGAGGACGAGCTGGCCTGCCGCAGTATGCACCGAAAGGCATTCCGCTCCTTCCCGATCAGCCGTGTGTATCAGGCGCATATTCCAACCTGTCCGTCCGGATACTGGCTCTTCGGCTTCGCTTCAAAGAAATATCATCCCATCAAGGATTTCAAGCCCCGGGAATGGGATGCATTAAATATCGAAACCTGGTATTACACGACACATCTTCACATGGGCGCGTTCATGCTGCCGAAGTATGTTGAGGATCTTTTAAAAGAGGAGGAAAAATAAACATGAGCAGATTAATGATCATCGGCTGCGGAGGTGTTGCGTCCGTAGCGATCCACAAGTGCTGTCAGAACAGTGATGTATTCACAGAAATCATGATCGCAAGCCGTACCGTATCCAAGTGCGATGCCTTAAAGGAGAAACTTCAGGGAACTACAAAGACGAAGATCACGACCGCGAAAGTGGATGCTGACAACGTGGACGAGCTGGTGGCTTTAATGGAAAGCTATAAGCCGGATGCAGTATTAAACGTTGCACTCCCGTATCAGGACCTGACGATCATGGATGCATGCTTAAAGGCCGGCGTGAACTATATCGATACCGCAAACTTCGAGCCGGAGGACACCGACGATCCGACATGGCGCGCGATCTATGAGAAACGCTGCAAGGAAGAGGGCTTCACCGCATACTTCGATTATTCCTGGCAGTGGGCATATCAGGAGAAATTCAAAGAGGCTGGACTTATGGCACTCTTAGGAACAGGTTTTGACCCGGGCGTCACAAGCGTCTTCTCCGCGTATGCGTTAAAGCACTATTTCGATGAGATCCACACCATCGACATCTTAGACTGCAACGGCGGCGACCACGGTTATCCGTTCGCTACAAACTTCAACCCGGAGATCAACCTCCGCGAGGTATCCGCAAACGGTTCCTACTGGGAGAATGGTCACTGGGTAGAGACAAAGCCGATGGAGATCAAGCGCGAGTACAACTTCCCGCAGGTCGGCGAGAAGGACATGTACCTTTTACATCATGAGGAGATCGAATCCCTTGCAAAGAATATTCCGGGCGTAAAGCGCATCCGCTTCTTTATGACCTTCGGCCAGAGCTACCTGACCCATATGAAATGCTTAGAGAACGTTGGAATGCTTTCCACCTCCCCGATAAACTTTAACGGACAGGAGATCGTTCCGATCCAGTTCTTAAAGGCTCTTCTTCCGGATCCGGCATCCTTAGGTCCGAGAACCGTCGGAAAGACAAACATCGGCTGTATCTTTACCGGTGTGAAGGACGGAAAAGAGAAGACGATCTATATTTATAATGTATGCGACCACCAGGAGTGCTACAAAGAGGTTGGCTCCCAGGCCATCTCCTACACGACAGGCGTACCGGCAATGATCGGTTCCATGATGGTAGTCGACGGAACCTGGAAGGGCGCAGGCGTATTCAACGTCGAGGAGTTCGATCCGGATCCGTATATGGAAGCGCTGAACAAGTGGGGACTTCCGTGGGTTGTGGATGAGGATCCGCAGATCGTGGAATAAAAATTTGAAAATGAATGACTGTTTGGCAGATTTGTGCTGGCCGTGGGGAAAACTTGCGGAATGCGGAACAGTTTCAAGTACAGAAAACACCTCTGGCAGGAACGAGTTGTCAGGGGTGTTGCTGTATTGTGATGCGGCAGTAGAAAAATGAACTTCGTTTTCTGGTAGGACTGAAATGTGTATCAGGAACGAGTCAGCAATTGGAGAACAAGATGAAGATTAATGAATTACCAACTCCATGTTATGTGATCGATGAAAAAAAACTCAGAGAAAATCTGGAAATCTTAAAGAAAGTCAAGGACGACACCGGCTGCAAGATCCTCCTTGCACAGAAGGCATTCTCGAACTTCTTTGAGTACCCCCTGATCGGGCAGTATCTGGACGGAACCACAGCCAGCGGACTCTTTGAGGCAAAGCTTGGATATGAAAAAATGGGAAAGGAGAACCATGTATTCGCTCCGGCCTTCAAGGAGTCGGAGATCGGGGAACTCACCGATATCTGCGAACATCTGGTATTCAATTCCTTTTCCCAGCTTGAAAAATACGCGGACTTCTGTAAGGAAAAAGGCGTCAGCATCGGCATCCGCGTAAACCCGGAGTGTTCCACTCAGGGCGACCACGCGATCTACGATCCCTGTGCGCCGGGATCCAGACTCGGCGTGACTCTGGCCAATTTCCGGGAAGATCTTGTGGAAAAGCTTGACGGGATCCATTTCCATACCCTCTGCGAGCAGAACTCGGATGATCTGGAGACAACCTTAAAGGCTGTGGAAGAAAAATTCGGAAAGTACCTGAAGCTTCCGAATATCAAATGGCTCAACATGGGCGGCGGACACCATATCACGAGAAACGATTACGACATCGACCGTTTAGAACGCTGCATCCGCCATATGCAGGAGACATATGACGTCACTGTCTATGTGGAACCTGGGGAAGCCGTGGCGTTAAATGCGGGATATCTTGTGACGGAAGTCATGGACATTGTGGATAATGGCATCAGGACACTGATCTTGGACGCTTCCGCCGCCTGCCATATGCCGGACGTGCTGGAAATGCCCTACCGTCCGCCGTTAAAAGACTCCGGAGAAGCGGACGAAAAGCAGTACACCTACCGTCTCTCATCAATGACCTGCCTTGCGGGTGACGTGATCGGCGACTATTCCTTCGACCACGAGATTCAGATCGGCGATAAACTCTATTTCGAGGACATGGCGATCTACTCCATGGTAAAAAACAACACCTTCAACGGCATGTGCCTGCCGTCCATCGCGCGAATGGATGAGAGTGGGGAGTGCAGTGTGGTGAAAACCTTTGGGTATGAGGAATTTGTGAGAAGACTGGGATAAAATAGAAACATGATTATAGAAAACGGGGCTGCCGCATACCAAAATTGGTGCGGCAGCCCCTTCTCATTATTTTCGTTTCACAACGGCTGTTTTTCCACGAAAAGCAATCCCGATTTTTATGATCGGCCGGACACCTGCATCCCGCAATTCCGTGTCATATTTTTTCGCATCTATTTGTTGGAGGGCGCGATCTGCCAGCGCATCCAGATCCACATGATCATCATTTGTGTGTTTGAATTCAAACAGGAATCCCGGAATTCCTTTTACTAATGGATTCAGTTGAATATCAAATCGGCCAAGCCCCGATTCTCGATTGGAACGAATCTGGTACCTGTTTCCAAGGATCGCACATAATCCAAGCATCATGCCATGATAAAAACTTTCATTTGCCCCATCCATAGAAGAAATACTCTGCAGCATAAAACTCTCCAGCAAAGACTGAAGCTTTTTTGCATTTCCGGAGAATATCGCCTGATTGATAGAAATCGCGACGCTGTTCTGATTCGTCCGATTCAAAATTTCTTTTTCATAAACACAGGCAATCTCTTTATTTGGAATTGCAACATCACACATGAAATTCCCATCATTTTGTGGATAAACTTCTGCAACTTTTAAGTAACCCGCAACAAGAAGAAAACTATAGATCGTGTATGGATTATTCTGGATCTCCGGATAGATCACGCTGGTATCTATATAAGTAGTGATTTTTTCACCGCAGAGCAGTTTATGAAGTCCTTCCGTTATCTCGGGTGTAGCTGTTGCGATAATCTCACCAATGATTTCGTTGCTGCCGGTAGACTGCCAGAACGCCTTTGGGAAGCACTGATCGGTAATGTAATTGATCACAGACCATGGATTAAAGATTTCTGTATGACCAAATCGGTATCCGTCATACCAGCTGCAGATCTCCTGATATTTGTCCTCTTTCCCATAGTAGTGCAGAATTTCTTTTACTTCCTCAGTCGTAAAGCCGAAATATTCACTGTAACTATCGTCCAAAATTGAATTGGTTTTCAAATTATTCATGCCGCTGAAAATGCTTTCTTTCGCCACGCGGAGAATTCCCGTGAGAAAGCCAAAAGCCAGATGTGGATTATCCTTCAGGCCGCCGGAAAAGAAATTACGCATGAAATTCACGATTTCAGGATAAAAATTGCAATGATGTCCCTGCTGGATCGGTGTATCGTATTCATCAATAATGATAATACATTCTTGTCCATAATGCTTGTGCAGCAACAGAGATAAGATTTGTAATCCCATCTGGCAGTCTACTTCATTCGCATTGTCACTGGCAAGGCGATGGTACTGTTCTTTTTCATAGATTCCAAGTGCAGTACTTTCCTCAAGTTCACTGTGCCGTATAAATTCCAGTGAAATCAGCTTACGGATCTTCTGAAATGTCTCCTGCCATGTCAGACATTTTACATCCTTAAATGTCAGGAATATGACCGGATACTTTCCCTGATGCCGGGTATAATCAGAACCACACTGCCATATCTGCTTATCCTTGAAATAAATGGAGGTGTCCTCCTGTGTTTTTTCAAAAAAGACCCGAACCATATCCATATTCAATGTTTTACCAAAACGTCTCGGACGGGTAAACAACGATACCATAGGTTTCGTATCCAGAAAATCACGGATCAGCAAGGTTTTATCTACATAATAATAGCTTGTGGTCGCCGTCTTGAAATCAGAAATCCCAATGGGCATCGGCTTTTTCTTTTCGCCTGAATCTGTCCAAACTGCATTTTCTGGAATCAGCCAGGAATGTCCCTTTTTCACAGCTCCGGAAATTTCGCCCTGCTTGCACATCTGCTGGACTCTGCGCACTGTGATTCCCATTGCTTTTGCCGCTTCCATGCTGGATAAATAGTTCATAGAACACCTCCAAACGTAATTCTATCATAAGTATATCCTATGAAACGAAATATTACAACTCTGCATTTTGTTTATATTTCGTTTCAAACGAAATGTATAGACAGCAACAGTCGGGAGGACAATTCTGAATAAAAAAGCCGAATGAACGTTAATTTCATTCGGCAGTGAAGCTTTACGCATCTTTTGTTTCTGTATTTTGTCTGTACAGGATCATCAGTCCGCGGAGCAGAAGATCCGGGTCATATGTAATCTTATGCGTGCAGAGCGGTGTGATGAATCTTGCCATACCGCCGGTAGCGATGAGAGTTGCCGGTTCGCCGAGTTCTGCGGTCATGCGGTCGATCAGACCGTCAAGCATTGCGGCATTGCCGAGCATGATACCGTTTCTCATACATTCGATGGTGTTCTTTCCAATCGCACGTTTCGGAACATCGAAGCTGATCCTCGGAAGCTGGGCTGTATTGGAAACGAGGGAGTTTAAGGCAACCTTCACACCCGGGAGAATCACACCGCCGATGTAATTTCCATCGTGGTCCACCACATCGAGCGTTGTCGCGGTTCCCATGTCCGCGATGATGATCGGTCCTTTGTATTTGGCATTTGCAGCGACAGCGGCCACGATCCGGTCACCGCCGACGGTCTTAGGGTTATCCATCTTGATGTTTAAGCCTGTCTTCATGCCGGAACCAACAAGAAACGGTTTCTTTCCGGTGATCTTCTTCACGGCGGAAGAGATCGGCGCGTTCAGTGGCGGGACAACGGACGCCATAATGGAACCTTCGATATCATTTTTCTTTACTTTATGAATCTCCAGAATATTCTTTAAAAGGATCGCGTATTCGAGACTCGTTTTTCGGTCATCGGTGGTGATGCGCTCCTCAAAATATGTTTTATTGTCGTCAAGACCTCCGACAACGATATTACTGTTTCCCATGTCGATCGCTAAAATCATTGAGAAAACTCCTTCCACAAATCTAAGTAACGTGTTATACTGTTTTTACGTGTGCAGTTGATCAAAGGTTCCGTATTTGCGGGACTTGTCAATCTTCACCGTGAATATGAGAAACGTGTGAGACAGGTTCCTCATAATTTTAAAGTTCGAATTATCTTACCATAAATTGACTAAAATTACAACGGAGGATTCCAAATGTTAGCAGGAAAAACCGTACTTTTATGCGTGAGCGGCAGTATCGCCGCCTATAAAATCGCATATCTCGCCAGCGCACTGAAAAAACTGAAGGCAGATGTCCATGTGCTTATGACCCGGAATGCGACAAATTTCATCAACCCGATTACATTCGAGACACTGACCGGAAATAAATGCCTGGTGGATACGTTTGACCGGAACTTTGAGTTTTCCGTTGAACATGTTTCTCTTGCGAAGGCGGCGGACGTTGTCCTCGTTGCCCCGGCTTCCGCAAATGTGATCGCGAAGCTGGCCCATGGCCTTGCGGACGATATGCTGACGACCACGGTTCTCGCCTGTACCTGCAGGAAGATCATCAGCCCGGCGATGAATACGAGAATGTTCGAGAATCCGATCACACAGGATAACTTAAAGATCTGCGAACACTACGGAATGGAAGTGATCAGTCCGGCAAGCGGATACCTCGCCTGCGGCGATACCGGAGCCGGAAAGATGCCGGAGCCGGAGGTGCTGCTCCAGTATATCTTAAAGGAAGTCCAGTACGAGAAAGACTTAAAAGGAAAGAAGATCCTCGTGACCGCAGGTCCGACGAGGGAGGCCATCGACCCGGTCCGCTATATTACAAACCACAGTACCGGAAAAATGGGATATGCCATCGCGAAGACGGCAGCTCTCCGCGGCGCTGAGGTGACTCTTGTTTCCGGACCGGCAGAGGTGGAGCCGCCGATGTTCGTAAATTTTGTTCCGGTGGTTACCGCCAAAGACATGTTTGAGGCCGTGACAGGCCGCAGTGACGAGATGGACGCGGTGATCAAGGCCGCGGCTGTCGCTGACTACCGCCCGAAGTTCGTGAATACCGAGAAGACAAAGAAGAAAGACGGAGATATGGCGATCGAACTGGAGCGCACCGACGATATCTTAAAATGGCTCGGAGAACATAAAAAAGACAGCCAGTTCCTTTGCGGATTTTCCATGGAGACGGAACATATGCTGGAGAATTCCAGGGCAAAATTAAAGAAGAAGAACCTCGATATGATCGTTGCCAACAATCTGAAGGTTGCCGGTGCCGGTTTCGGAACGGACACGAATGTAGTGACGATGATCCGCGAGAATAAGGAGACGGAGCTTCCGATTATGTCGAAGGAAGAGGTTGCAGGGGCGATCTTAGACGAGATCTTTGAAATTAAAAGATAGAAAATTCCAATTTTTACCAGAAAATAGAAGATTCGACCACTCAGGTGCCTTTACAGGCGAAAAACGCAAAGCAGGCACAGAGTGGTGAAGATTGCTATAAATATAACGAATTTTAGGGCTTTCTTCTTGACGAAACTCTTAAATACTGGTAAAAATTAATTGGAATAAGAGCAGCAGAAAAAAACGGCAGTCAATGAAGGACCGCGGTTCTTTTGTGCTGTCAGCAGGAAAATATTGATAGACGAAACACAAGATAGATTTGGAGGAAAATTTTTTGGCTTCATTAAATGATGAAATAAAGAGACGACGGACATTCGCGATCATTTCCCACCCGGATGCCGGTAAAACGACACTGACTGAGAAATTCCTGTTATACGGAGGCGCGATCAACCTCGCCGGAACCGTAAAGGGCCGCAAAGCGACAAAGCACGCAGTCTCCGACTGGATGGAGATCGAGAAGGAGAGAGGTATCTCTGTAACATCTTCCGTACTCCAGTTCAATTATGGGGGATACTGCATCAACATTCTTGATACCCCCGGACACCAGGACTTCTCCGAGGATACTTACCGTACCCTGATGGCAGCGGACTCCGCTGTCATGGTCATCGACGGATCAAAGGGTGTCGAGGCGCAGACCATCAAACTGTTCAAAGTCTGTGTGATGCGCCATATCCCGATCTTTACCTTTGTAAACAAGATGGACCGTGAGGCGAGAGACCCGTTCGAGCTCATGAGCGAGATCGAGGAGGTTCTCGGAATCCATACCTGCCCGATCAACTGGCCGATCGGCTGCGGAAAGAGCTTCAAGGGCGTTTATGACCGCCAGACAAAGAAGATCACGACCTTCACGGCTGCCATGGGCGGACAGAAGGAGGTTGCCACAGAGACTTTCGACGTGGAGGGAACAGACGTGGATTCCGTCATCGGTTCCGATTTCCACGCTCAGTTAAGGGACGATATTGAGCTTCTCGACGGGGCAAGCGATGAGTTTGATCAGGAACTTGTAAGTGCCGGAAAGCTTTCACCGGTGTTCTTCGGATCTGCTCTCACAAACTTCGGTGTTGAGACATTTCTGGAGCATTTCTTAAATATGACGACTTCTCCGCTTCCGAGAAAGACAACGACAGGCGTGATCGACCCGTTCCGGGAAGATTTCTCCGCGTTCGTATTTAAGATCCAGGCAAACATGAACAAGGCACACCGTGACCGTATCGCGTTCATGCGCATCTGCTCCGGTAAGTTCGAGGCCGGAATGGAAGTCAACCATGTCCAGGGAGGCAAAAAGATCCGTCTGACCCAGCCGCAGCAGCTGATGGCTGAGAGCCGTAAAATCATTGAGGAGGCTTATGCCGGAGATATCATCGGCGTTTTCGATCCGGGTATTTTCTCCATCGGTGACACGCTCTGTACGTCCAACGAGAAGTTCCAGTTTGAGGGTATCCCGACCTTTGCGCCGGAGCATTTCGCGAGAGTCCGCCAGATCGATACCATGAAGAGAAAACAGTTCTTAAAGGGCGTCAACCAGATCGCTCAGGAAGGTGCGATCCAGATCTTCCAGGAGTTCAATACCGGTATGGAGGAGATCATCGTCGGCGTTGTCGGTGTCCTGCAGTTTGAGGTCCTGACTTACCGCTTAAAGAACGAGTACAATGTCGATGTCCGTCTGGAACAGCTTCCGTTCGAGTATATCCGCTGGGTTGAGAACCCGGAGGAAGTGGATGTGGCGAAGATCCAGGGTACATCCGATATGAAGCGTATCTGCGACCTCAAGGGCAATCCGTTATTGTTATTCATCAACAGCTGGAGTGTCGGCATGGTCGAGGAGAGAAATCCGAACTTAAAACTCAGTGAGTTTGGAAAGAACTAATGTGATTGTTCAGTAAACAGGACAGATGCAGATTGATTTTCCAGACTGTAAAAACTGTTGTAACTGTGAAAATGCTGAACAGCCGCAAACAGTTTTATGGAATATATCATCACAGGAACATGCGGAACCAGCTGTTTCGACTGGGAATACCGCATAGACAGGAGGAATATAAGATGAGTAAGATCGATGTTGTAAGAGCAGCTATGGTCGAGGCGATGAAAGCAAAAGATAAAGAGAGAAAGGATTCCCTTTCCATGCTTCTCTCCGCATTAAAGAACGCGCAGATCGACAAGCGCGAAGCTCCGCTCACCGAGGATGAGGAGAACGCGATCGTAAAGAAAGAGATCAAGCAGGTCAAAGAGACGATCGATACCGCTCCGGCAGACCGCGCTGATATCATCGAAGAGGCAAAGAAGAGACTGGCTGTATATCAGGAGTTCGCTCCGGCAGATATGACCGAGGACCAGATCAGGGAGACGATCGCAAAGGTTCTTGCAGAGCTTGGAATCGAAGCCCCGACAGCGAAGGACAAAGGAAAGATCATGAAATCCCTGATGCCGCTCGTAAAGGGGAAGGCAGACGGCAAGATCGTAAATGAGATCTTAGCTGGATTCATGAAATAAGGTAAACGAACGAAACGCCTGCGAAGCAGACAATAAAGCGCGTAAGTGCGGGTTTGTGATCAGGCATGCAGCCAATAACTGGCGCACAGAATAAATATGATATAAGCGGGGCTGGCTTTACGATCTCGGAGACGCCTGGGATGAGACGGTCCCGCATGTCTGTAAAATGGGTTATAACAAAAGAAATATGGAGGCGGAAATTATGTATAAAGAGAAGATCAGCCGGTATATTGACGCGCACAGGAAAGAAATGCTGGAGGACATCGGAGCTCTTTGCCGGATCAACAGTGTGAAGGGGTCTTACCGTATCGGAAAACCTTATGGGGAAGGGTGCTCCGAGGCGCTGCGTACAGCTCTGCATATTGCGGAATGCTACGGTTTTGCCATCAACAACTATGACAACTATGTTGGAACCGTTGATATGAATGACAAAAAGGCACAGCTCGATATTCTGGCACATCTGGACGTTGTTCCGGCCGGAGACGGCTGGACCGTTACAGAACCTTTTGAGCCGGTAGTAAAAGACGGAAAGATCTATGGCCGCGGAACCGCGGACGATAAGGGACCGGCAATTGCTGCCCTCTACGCGATGCGTGCCGTAAATGAACTTGGAATCCCGATGAAAAAGAACGTCCGCCTGATCCTTGGCACTGACGAGGAGTGCGGAAGCTCCGATATCACCCACTACTACAGTGTGGAAAAGGAAGCTCCGATGACCTTCTCCCCGGATGCGTCCTTCCCGGTGATCAATATCGAGAAAGGCCGGATCGGAGGTAATTTTACGGCAGAGTTCGAGCCGTCTGACCGTCTTCCGAAGATGGTATCCTTCCACAGCGGAACGAAGACGAATGTGGTTCCGGGCGCGGCAGAGGCATTATTTGAGGGTCTTGACGGAGATGAGACAGAAACTCTCGCAAAGAGCATGGAAGAGGAGCTTGGAATCCGGTTCACGGTATCCTCTGAGGATGGCTGCCTGAAGATTGCTGCAGCTGGCGAAAACGGCCATGCAATGGCACCGTGGAAAGGAAAGAATGCCCTGACAGGACTCTTATCCCTGATCGAGCGTCTTCCGCTGGCGGAATGCGGACAGGTAAAGGCAGTCCGCGCGTTAAACCGCCTGATGCCGCACGGTGACTGGTACGGCGAAGCGCTTGGAATCAAGATGAGCGATGAGGAGTCCGGCGAGCTGACACTGGCATTCAGCATGTTGGATATTTCCGAGAAAAGTTTAGAGGGCGAATTCGACAGCCGCTGTCCGATCTGCGCCACAAAGGAAAACACCATCGATGTGATCCGTGAAAAAATGGAAGCAGATGGAATCTCCTTCAATACAGAAGAAATGAAGCCGCCGCACCATGTACCGGCAGATTCTGAGTTTGTGAAGACGCTTCTCGCCGCATACGAGAAATATTCCGGTCGAAAGGGCGAGTGTATCGCCATTGGCGGCGGAACCTATGTCCACAATTTAAAGAACGGTGTTGCTTTCGGCGCTGCCCTTCCGGAGACCGAGAACCACATGCACGGCCCGGACGAGTTCGCGGTGGTTGATGAGCTCACAATGAGCGCGAAGATCTTTGCGCAGGTGATTGTGGATCTTTGCTGCTAAAAGAGGTCATGATTGGGAGAAAATGAATAGATAAGCGCAGCAGAGCGCACACGGTCCGGCCTCAGAAATGGAGCCGGGCCATTTTTTGTTATGGCTTATAGCAAATTACGCAGAATGAGCGGAAGCCAGAATAGCCGCAGTAAGCAGAGCTTTTTCTTGTAAAAACACGAGATTCATGGTAGCATAGAAGCAATGAAAAATCTGTGCATGGCTGCACGAAAGGAGCAGCAGAGATGAAAGAAATGAACATTCCTGTTGGAGTTTCGGATTTTGAAGAAATTCGTAAAAATGAGTATTACTATATTGATAAATCGGAATTAATAGGAGAGCTGCTCAGCAGAACGGGGATAAAAGTAACGCTTATTACCCGTCCCCGGCGCTTCGGCAAGACATTGGGCATGAGCATGCTGGAAAGCTTCTTCGACATCCGCAAGGAGAGCAGAAAACTGTTTGAGGGACTGAAAATTACAGAAAACCAGGCATTGTGCGATGCGTGGATGAACCAGTATCCGACAATTTTTGTTTCGTTTCGACAGGTAGATGGACTGGATTTCACTGGGGCATACGATATGCTCACAATGGTGATTGCAGATTTGTACAACAGACATCTCTATTTGCTTGATGGTAAAAATGCCACGGACTTCCAAAAAGCGGCGTTTGCACATCTCGCACATGGCAGCGGTTCGATAAAAGAAGTTAAGAGCAGCCTTATGCTTTTGACAACGATGATGCAAAGCTATTATGAAAAGCCTGTAATTCTTCTTATAGATGAGTATGATGTTCCCGTAGCAAAAGCGAACAACAACGGTTACTATGATGAAATGCTCGATGTTATGAAATGCTTGATGCAGGCACTGAAGGACAATCAGGCACTTCGGTTCGCGGTTGTTACGGGGTGTCTGAAGATTGCAAAAGAGAGCATCTTTACTGGAACAAATAAGTTTGTGTCGGATACGATCACAAATTCCCGTTTGAACGAGTATTTTGGTTTTGTACAGAGCGAGGTTGACCAGCTGCTGAATGACGCCGGTCTGACGGAACAGGCTGACAATATCAGGAAATGGTATGATGGTTACCATTTCGGTGATTTTGATGTTTACTGCCCGTGGGATGTTATGAATTATATGTTGGAACTGCAGCGAAATCCGAAAGCCAGACCGGTCAGCTATTGGAAAAACACCAGCGACAATGCCATCATACGTTCCTTTATTGAGTATGCAGGCGGTACGATTACAAATAAGCTTGAAACTTTGATGGCGGGCGGCTGTATTGTTCAGCGTGTAGATGAAAACCTGACCTATGATTATCTGCATTCTTCGGAAGAGAATCTTTGGAGTACACTATATCTGACGGGCTACTTAACCAAAGCGCGCAAGGGAGATTACAAGGACGAACTGCCGGATGGCATGGCTGCTCTTATGATTCCGAATGCAGAAATCAAAGAGATTTTTGAAACGACAGTTATTAAATGGTTCGATGACAGCACGAAGAAGTGGAATCGAAATGCTTTGTTTGACGCTGTATGGAACGGTGACAGTGAGAGGATTACCAAAGAAATGAATGCCCTGCTCCGGCGGACGATCAGCTACCATGACTATCGGGAAGACTTCTACCACGCTTTTCTTGCAGGTATCTTCACCGGCGCCGGATATATGGTGGATTCCAACAAGGAACACGGAGAAGGCCGGAGCGATGTGGTTATTTACGATTCTATGAATGCCCGTGTTGCAATTTTTGAGGCAAAGTATACGAAGGTTCTGGAAAATCTGGGGAGTGCGTGCGATACAGCTTTGCGGCAAATTGATGATCGAATGTACGCAAAGGAGTATGAGGAAGACTATGACCAGATTCTTTGCTACGGTATTTCGTTTTTTAAAAAGCGCTGCATGGTAAAGAAAAAGTGACTCATTGCAAATAAAAACCAAAGCCGCAGAAAAATTCAGGAACATGCTGCCGAAAACGGTGCATGGAGGAAGAACTGGAGAAGAATAGATGAATTGCAGGATCATTGACATTCACACCCATATCTATCCGGTTGCCCTGGCGAGACGGGCCATGGAGGTCACCGGGCATGAAAATGATGATTTTAAGAAGCTTCCGATCAGGGAGAATCTGCTGGCGCGGATGCGGGAGGCGGGAGTGGATCTCTCCGTGAACCTGCCGGTGGTATCGAAACCACAGAATCAGGGGGAGGTGAACCGGTTCGCGAAGGAAACGGCAAGAAAGAATATTATCTCATTCGGCGGCCTTCACCCGGACTGTGAGAATGTGATCGAGGAGCTGGAAAAGCTGAAGGATATGGAGATGGCCGGGATCAAGTTCCATCCGCCGTTTCAGAAGGTCCATCTGGAAGATCCAAAGTACGAGGAGATGTGGAGAAAGATCAATGAGCTGGGATTTCCGGTGCTGATCCATATGGGGACGGCGAGGATCGTGCGCCCTTATGATCTTTACCCGTCGGGAATCCGAAAAATCTTAAAATCTGCCCCGGATATCCCGATCATCATGGCGCATATGGGAAGCTTCTGCATGATGAAAAATCCCAATGAGAATCTTGAAAATCTGCCGGAAAATGTGTTTATCGATACGGCCATGAGCGCGGAGCTGGAGGAAGCCGGTGAGTTTGAGGAGATCATCCGCAGGTTCGGAACAAATCGGGTGCTTTACGGCAGTGATTTTCCCTATGGCACCCAGAAAGCCGCTATTGCGAGGATTAGGGACAGCAGTTTCACGGACAGTGAGAAAGAGGATATGCTGTGGAGAAATGCGGCGAAGATCCTGAAAACGGTGGGAAAACTGCCGGAGAATATTGAATTGTAAAGCTTCAGAAAAATTATAATTAAGTGAAAATAATGCTGGATATTCATCTCAGGGACAAGAAATGGAGCATAGACTATAAATAGAGAGTATGACTGGTTGACGGCAGCCTGCGCGAATAACAGGTCTGTGGTTAATGGGATACATAAAATGTTTCGATTCGGGAGATGATGCCATGCGGATGAGCGAATTGAAGAGGCGGGAAGTGATCAACGTCTGCGACTGCAAACGTTTAGGCTTTGTGGGTGATCTGGATGTCGATCCGTGTACAGGCAGGATTCTGGCGATCATCGTGCCGGGACCGGGCTGTGTCTGCGGTTTCCTGGGACGGGAAAAAGAATTTGTGATCCCTTTTGGGGATATCTGCCAGATCGGGGACGATATTATTCTGGTCCGGGTTGAGGAGAAGAAGGAAAAGCCGCCGAAGCCCCCGAAGCCGTGTCCACCGCCGCCAAAGCCGCCGTTTTGTCCCTGCCCGCCTCCATGTGAGCCGGGAGGAAGATGTGACTGTCCGCCGCCGTGTAATATGGACTGCGGCTGCCCTTCGCCTTGTGACCAAGGAAAAGGTGGATATGTAAAAAAGTGGCGGTAAAAAACCTGGAAGTGAGAGTTGTTTCCGGGTCGAATAGCGGGAAGATGGACATGAGATAGATTGGTATAATTAGTAGTTAATGAAGATAAGTCAGGAAAGGAACTGAAGAATGAACAAACTTCACACGATACCGGCAGCAGATGGATTCCGCATGCCGGGAGAATTTGAACCCCACAGAGGCTGCATCATGATCTGGCCAAAGCGTCCGGGAAGCTGGAACTACGGCGCGAAAAAAGCGAGAGAGGCATTCAAGCGCGTGGCATGGGCCATCGCGGAGAGCGAGGAGGTCTTTATGCTGGCGGAGCCGGACGTGGAGGAGAATGCCCGCGAGATGTTAGCCGGGAATCCGGGACACGGGATCCACGTGATCCGGATGGAGTCCGACGATGCCTGGGCGCGGGATGTGGCACCGACCTTTGTGGTGAACGGGGAGGGCACTGTCCGTGGCATCGACTGGGAGTTCAACGCCTGGGGAGGAACCGTGGACGGACTTTACGCCCACTGGGAGAAGGACGATCTTGTGGCGGAAAAAGTCTGTGGGGAGCTTGGCTATGACTGCTACGAGGCCCACCCCTTCGTTCTGGAAGGCGGTTCGATCCATTCTGACGGAGAGGGGACGGTTCTTGTGACAGAGGCGTGTCTTCTGAGCAGAGGAAGAAATCCGGAGCTCACAAAGGACGAGATTGAAAAGAAGCTCTGTGCTTACCTCGGGGCTAAAAAAGTGATCTGGCTGGAACGTGGAATCTACAATGACGAGACGAATGAACATGTGGACAACATCTGCGCGTTCGTGCGCCCGGGCGAGGTGGTCTTAGGCTGGACAGACGACGAGTCAGACCCACAGTATTCCATGTCAAAGAGCTGCCTGGACATTCTGGAACGGGAAAGAGATGCAATGGGAAGAAAAATCAAAGTCCACAAGCTTCCAATCCCAAAGACACCGATCTGTGTGACGGAGGAAGACCTTGGCGGTTATGAGTTTGAGGACGGCGAGGACACAAGAGAAGCCGGGGAACGGCTTGCGGCGAGTTATGTAAACTTCTATATCTCAAACGGCGGGGTGATCGTGCCGCAGTTTGGGGATGAGCATGATAAGACGGCGGTGGAGATCCTCGGAAAAGTGTTCCCGGAAAGAAAGATCTGCCCGATCCCGGCCCGGGATATTCTGCTCGGAGGCGGAAATATCCACTGTATTACGCAGCAGATCCCGCAGGGAAGATAGGAAAAGAATACGATAAAAAATAGAATCAGAAAACGTGTATTGAACCAGGATAGACGCTGTACCTGAGGAGCAATTCAAAAAATTAAAAATGAAAGAACAATATAGAGCTGGAATATAGACAGCACATAGGGACAATAAAACGGATACCCCACAGGAGGAAATATAAAATGCGAAAAGTAAAAGTCGCAGCGGTACAGATGCGCTGCACAAGAGACGTGAATGCGAATATCGCAAACGCGGAGGGACTCGTGAGAAAAGCGGCAGCGGACGGAGCCCAGATCATCCTGCTCCCGGAGCTCTTTGAGCGCCAGTATTTCTGCCAGGAGCGCCAGTACGAATACTATGAGTTTGCAAAGCCGGTGGAGGAGAACGACGCGGTAAAACACTTCGCGAAGGTGGCGGAGGAGCTCAAAGTCGTTCTTCCGATCAGCTTCTACGAGAAGGATGGAAAGCGCCTGTTCAACACTGTTGCGATCCTTGACGCAGATGGAACAAATCTTGGAATCTACAGAAAGACCCATATCCCGGATGACCACTATTATCAGGAAAAATTCTACTTCACACCGGGCGACACGGGATTTAAGGCATTTAAGACCCGCTACGGCACCATCGGCGTGGGCATCTGCTGGGACCAGTGGTTCCCGGAGACCGCGAGATTTATGGCGGTAAAGGGCGCAGAGCTCTTATTCTACCCGACAGCCATCGGCAGTGAGCCGATCCTCTCCGTGGACAGTATGCCCCACTGGAGACGCTGTATGCAGGGACATTCCGCGTCGAACCTGATGCCGGTGATCGCGGCAAACCGTGTGGGACTGGAAGAGGTAACGCCATGTGCGGCAAATGGAAACCAGAAATCAGCCCTGAAATTTTATGGCTCTTCCTTTATTACGGACGGTGCCGGCGAAGTGATCCAGTCCATGGACCGCGACAGCGAGGGCGTGATCACAGCGGAGTTCGACCTGGATGAGCTGGAGCGCGAGAGATTCTCCTGGGGACTCTTCCGCGATAGAAGACCGGAGATGTATCACGAGTAAGAAAAATTCTGAGAAGAAAAAGGGTTACTGTACACGGGTAGGAATTTTCTGAACTGAAAATTCCGTACAATACAGTGGTGGTAGTGGATTTTGCCGATTCGGAATGCGAAGCATCGGCAAAATCAGTTACTGTTTGCGCAAAGCGTGAACAGTAACGAAAAAGGCACATGCCATGGAATAAACATTGGTTCCGGGTGATGTGCCTTTTATCATGAAGAGAAGCAGTGAGAGTGAACCCCACTAAAGTATAACTGTGATTCATATAAATAATAGAAAACATATATGCCAGTAATTTCTCCAATTTGTTGAAAATTAAGAAAAATTAGAGTATGATTACAAAGAGATAATCGGACAGAAAAGGAATTAGTCCGGTACAAATATGAAAAGTAAAATACCCGAAAAATATGGAAATGACGGCAGCATTTCGTGAATTTTCAGGCGGGATATGGAGGAAAAAGACATGGAATATAGAATTGCAACGATCTCCGGTGACGGGATCGGTCCGGAAATCGTGAGAGAAGCAAAGAAAGTTTTAGATAAAGTCGGCCAGAAATATGGCCATAAATTCAACTATGAAGAGGTCCTCATGGGTGGAATCTCCATCGACACCTACGGTGTGCCGCTGACAGACGAGGCGCTGGAGACCGCAAAGAAGAGTGACGCTGTTCTTCTCGGTGCAGTCGGTGGAAATGTCGGCAACTCCCGCTGGTACGATGTTGCCCCGAACTTAAGACCGGAGGCAGGACTTCTTGCGATCCGTAAAGGATTAAATCTCTTCGCAAATATCCGCCCGGCATACCTCTACAATGATCTTGCAGGCGCATGCCCGTTAAAACAGGAGATCATCGGTGACGGCTTCGACATGGTCATCGTCCGCGAGCTGACCGGAGGCCTTTACTTCGGTGAGCGCCACACAGAGACCGTAAACGGTGTTGAGCAGGCGACAGATACTCTCGTTTACAGTGAGAAGGAGATCCGCCGCGTAGCGATCAAGGCATTCGAGATCGCCATGAAGAGAAAGAAGAAAGTAACAAGTGTCGATAAGGCAAACGTTCTCGATTCCTCCAGACTCTGGAGAAAAGTTGTTGCGGAAGTCGCAAAGGACTACCCGGAAGTCACTCTTGAAAATATGCTGGTCGACAACTGCGCAATGCAGCTCGTTATGAACCCGCGCCAGTTCGATGTGATCTTAACAGAGAACATGTTTGGCGACATCTTATCCGACGAGGCGAGCATGATCACCGGTTCCATCGGTATGCTGTCCTCCGCAAGCTTAAATGAGAGCAAATTTGGTCTCTACGAGCCGAGCCATGGTTCCGCACCGGATATCGCAGGAAAAGACATCGCAAATCCGATTGCGACTATTCTCTCTGCAGCAATGATGCTCCGCTTCTCCTTCGACCTTGACAAGGAAGCAGATGCCATCGAGGATGCGGTCAGAAAGGTCCTCGCTGAGGGTTACCGCACCGTTGATATCATGGATGCGGGCAAAAAACAGGTCGGAACCACTGAGATGGGAAATCTGATCTGTGATAGAATCTGATAAAATAAGTACGACTATGATGGCAGAATACATGAAAATCGTGTGTTCTGCCATTTTTTTGTAACAGGAAATTCCGAGAAATTCCCTGTTACAAAAAAAGGCACTGACGTGCCAAAGATGCGCACTCGCGCGAAGATGTAGACTGTCGCAAGCGACCGCGCGAGGCGCGAGAATGTGCCAAGGCACATTCTTTTTATAGAAATCCGGAAGAAATTGCCGACGGCAGTCATATATTTTAAAAAAAATTACCAAAAATGGAAAAAAGTTTGCATAATTCGGGGCAAAGCAAAAATTTATCATTGATTTGCCCGGGCACTTGTGTTAGGATATATGTCAAATCATCCTAAGGCGTCGCGTTACAATGGTAGAGAAGAGACAGAATAAAGTGCGGCGCCGGATCGCGAGACAAAGGATGGATGTGTGGTCATTCCTGAAAGGACCGATCATAGAGCAATCAGAGAGAGGGGAATAAAACTATGAGCAGAGTTTACAACTTTTCCGCAGGACCGGCTGTGCTGCCGGAAGAAGTACTGAAAGAGGCAGCAGCTGAGATGCTGGATTATAACGGTACCGGAATGTCCGTTATGGAGATGAGCCACCGCTCAAAAGCGTTCGAGGAGATCATCCAGACAGCAGAGCAGGACCTCCGCGATCTTTTAAAGATCCCGGACAACTACAAAGTCCTGTTTTTACAGGGTGGAGCTCACCAGCAGTTTGCGGCAGTCCCGTTAAATCTTTTTAAAAACCGTGTCGGCGACTATATTATCACCGGACAGTGGGCAAAGAAAGCATGGAAGGAAGCAAAGCTTTACGGAACAGCGAATGCCATTGCATCCAGTGAGGATAAGACATTCAGCTATATTCCGGATTGCTCCGATCTTCCGGTCGATGAGAATGCCGATTACGTTTATATCTGCGAAAATAATACGATCTACGGAACAAAATTCCACACACTCCCGAACACAAAGGGAAAAACACTCGTCTCTGATGTGTCCTCCTGTTTCCTCTCTGAACCGATGGATGTATCAAAATACGGTGTGATCTATGGCGGTGTCCAGAAAAATATCGGACCGGCAGGTGTTGTTATCGTGATCATCCGTGAGGACCTGATCCGCGAGGATGTTCTTCCGGAGACACCGACGATCATGCGCTACGATGTCCAGGCGAAGGCCGGATCCCTCTACAACACTCCGCCGTGTTACGGAATCTATATCTGCGGCAAGGTCTTCAAATGGCTGAAGAAGCAGGGCGGACTGGAAGCTATGAAGGAGAGAAACGAGCGAAAGGCAAAGATCCTTTACGATTATCTGGATCAGAGCAGGCTCTTCCACGGAACTGTCCGCAAAGAGGACCGTTCCATCATGAATGTGCCGTTCGTTACAGGCGATAAGGATCTGGATGCCCTGTTCGTAAAAGAGGCAGAGGCAGCCGGATTCGTGAACTTAAAAGGACACCGTACCGTCGGCGGCATGAGAGCCAGCATCTACAACGCAATGCCGGAGGAGGGCGTTGTGAAGCTTGTAGAATTTATGAAGAAATTTGAGGCGGAGCACGCGGACGCGTAAGACTGCCGGATGAAAATATCAGAGGAAAAATCATGAGAAATATTTGTTGTTTAAATCAGATCTCCCACTATGGCACAGACCGCCTCACGGGAGACTATAAACTTGTAGATGATATTAAGGACGCAGAAGGAATCCTGGTCCGCAGCGCGTCTCTTCACGAGACAGAATTCCCGGCTGGACTCGAGGCCATCGCCAGAGCCGGAGCCGGAGTCAACAATATCCCGCTCGACGAGTGTGCGAAGAAAGGCATCGTCGTATTCAATACACCGGGCGCAAATAAGAACGGTGTAAAGGAGCTTGTTCTCGCGGGTCTGTTCCTGACTTCCAGAGATGTTGTCGGAGGTATCGAATGGTGCAGAGAACATGCCGGGGAAGAAGATATCAGCAAGAAGATGGAGAAAAGCAAAAAGGCCTTTGCAGGAAACGAGATCAGGGGTAAAAAGCTTGGCGTCATCGGTCTCGGTGCGATCGGCTGTGAGGTTGCAAACGCTGCCGCGGCTCTCGGAATGGAAGTTTACGGCTATGACCCGTTTATCTCCGTAAATGCGGCGTGGATGCTGTCCCGATCAGTAAAGCACATTATGGATGTGAATACGATCTACAAAGACTGCGATTACATTACAGTCCATGTGCCGCTTCTCGATTCCACGAAGGAAATGATCAACAAAGATGCTTTTGACCAGATGAAGGACGGCGTCGTGATCTTAAACTACGCGAGAGACCTGCTTGTAAATGATGATGATATGGCAGAGGCGTTAAAGTGCGGAAAGGTGAAGAAATACATCACCGACTTCCCGAACGCGAAGACTTCCGCAATGGAAGGCGTGATCGCTACACCGCATCTTGGCGCTTCCACGGAGGAATCCGAGGACAACTGCGCGGTGATGGCTGCGGATGAGTTGAAGGATTACTTAGAAAATGGTAATATCAAGAACTCTGTGAACTACCCGGCCTGCGACATGGGAATCTGCCAGGTTGCGGGAAGGATCGGTCTGCTCCACGCGAACGTTCCGAACATGATCGGACAGATCACTTCAATCCTGGCTGCTGAGGGAATCAACATCGCCAACATGACAAACAAGAGCCGTGACAAGTACGCGTACACACTTCTTGATCTGGAAGATCCGGCGAAAGCGGAGGCGGTTGCCCATCTTGAAAAGATCAATGGAATGTATAAGGTCCGCGTGATCAAGGGCTAAAAAATATAGTCGAAAAGAGAATAATACGGCTGCATAAGAAGATGGCAGCTGTGAAATGTAATTGTAATTCATCCATGTACGAAAAATCGTCATGGATGAATTGCGTTTATAGAGAATTGAGTGTAATATAGAGGCAGGATAAAATAATATGGGGAGGTAACAGGCATGGCAGTAGTGAGACCGTTTTCATGCGTGCGCCCAGCAGCAGAACATGCGGCAGAGATCGCGGCACTTCCGTATGATGTATACAACAGGGAGGAGGCAAAGCGAGAGGTGAAGTCCCATCCGCTTTCCTTCCTCGCCATCGACCGCCCGGAGACGGGATTCCCGGACACGGCGGACATGTACGCGCCGGAGGTCTATGCCCACGCAAAGGATCTTTTCGAACAATGGGTGAAGGACGGAAACTATGTGGAAGATCCGAATGAGACCTACTATCTCTATGAACTCACGATGAACGATCATTCCCAGACAGGAATCGTGGCATGCTCAAGCGTAGATGACTATGTAAACGGCGTGATCAAGAAGCACGAGAACACGAGAGAGGAGAAGGAACTGGACCGGATCCGCCATATCGATGTGATGGACGCCCAGTCCGGACCGATTTTTCTCGCATATCGCCCGGTAAAACGCTTAAAAGAACTGGTTGCACTTGCAAAAGAGGAGAATCCGCTTTATAATTTTATCTCAGAGGATGGAATCAGACACCGGGTATGGAAAATCGGATCCGGTGATATGATAAAAGAGATCCGGGAGGAATTTGAAAAGTTCCCGGCGACATATATCGCAGACGGTCATCACCGCGCGGCTTCTGCCGTGAAGGTTGCCTTAAAGCGCAGGGCGGAACACCCGGACGCGCCGAAGGACGCCCCGTTCAACTACTTCCTCTCCGTACTGTTCTCAGAGGATGAACTGACGATCCTGCCGTATAACCGTGTAGTGCGGGATCTGAACGGACACTCGGAGGAGGAGCTCTTAAAGGAAGCTTCGAAGCTTTTTGAGGTCTCCGGACCTTTAAAGGAAGCTGTGGAGCCGAAGGAACGCGGTGAGGTCGGCATGTACCTCGGAGGAACATGGTATGATCTGAAATTAAAGGCGGGAGTCCGACCGGATGATCCGGTGAAGGGACTTGACGTGTCCGTGCTCCAGGAGAAATTCCTGGCTCCGGTGCTTGGAATCGGAGACCCGAGAACGGATAAGCGCATCGACTTTGTGGGCGGGATCCGCGGCGTGAAAGAACTGGAGCGCCGCTGTGAGGCGGACATGAAGATCGCCTTTTCCATGTATCCGACATCGATGGAAGAACTGCTGTCTGTTGCGGACGCGGGGCTTCTGATGCCGCCGAAATCGACCTGGTTTGAACCGAAACTGCGAAGCGGAATTTTCATCCACCGGCTGTAGCCTGAAACTTGGGGTCAGCCGACAGGATTTCTGGAGATCGAAATGGGACTGCAGTCGTGGAGCCGCCGGTATCACAGAAACCTGACATCACAGGAGAGAAAGGAATATTGTTGTGGGAAAGATTATTTTAACAGGAGACCGTCCGACAGGTCGTCTTCATGTAGGACATTATGTAGGATCTCTTAGAAGAAGAGTAGAGCTTCAGAATTCCGGAGAGTATAGCGATATCTATATTATGATTGCTGACTCCCAGGCGCTCACAGACAATGCGGATAACCCGGAGAAGGTCCGCCAGAATATTCTGGAGGTTGCGCTCGATTACCTGTCTGCAGGTCTTGATCCGGAAAAATCCACGATCTTTATCCAGTCCATGGTGCCGGAGCTTTATGAGATGACCGCCTACTTCATGGACATCGTTACAGTTTCCAGACTGCAGAGAAACCCAACCGTAAAGAGTGAGATCCAGATGAGAAACTTTGAGGCCAGCATCCCGGTTGGCTTCTTCACCTACCCAATCAGTCAGGCTGCCGATATCACAGCCTTCAAGGCAAACGTGGTTCCGGCTGGTGAGGACCAGATGCCGATGGTGGAGCAGACAAGAGAGATCGTTCACAAATTCAATACGGTGTACAATACAGATACCCTTGTTATGCCGGATATTCTTCTTCCGAGCAATGACGCGTGCCGCCGTCTTCCGGGCACCGACGGAAAGGCAAAGATGAGCAAATCCTTAGGAAACTGCATCTACCTTTCCGATACAGAGGAGGACGTAAAGAAGAAAGTCATGTCCATGTACACAGATCCGAACCACTTAAAGGTAAGCGATCCGGGACAGGTTGAGGGAAATACCGTCTTCACATATCTGGACGCATTCTGCAAGGACGAATACTTCGCAGAGTTCTGGCCGGATTACAAGAACCTCGACGAGGTGAAAGAGCACTACAAACGCGGTGGACTTGGCGATGTAAAGGTCAAGAAGTTCTTGAATCGTGTGCTTGAGGAGGAGCTCCGTCCGATCCGCGAGAGAAGAAAGAGATGGGAGCAGGACATCCCGGCTGTATACGAGATCTTAAAGAGCGGAAGCGAGAAGGCAGAGCGCGTGGCTGCACAGACATTAAAGGAGATGCGTGCGGCTATGAAGATCAACTACTTTGACGATGCGGCGCTGATTGCGGAGCAGAGTGAGAAGTACAATGGTCAGTAACCAGAAGCGTTTTGACAAGCTTTGACCATTTCCGGAAGCGGATAAAAACAGAATAAGTCAGACCGGATCCCGCATATATTGTATCCATGGTAAAGCGGGGGTGCTGATATGCGGGAACTGGTCCTGGAACTAATGGGGGAATACGGCAATCTTGCTGTGTTCCTCCTTATTTTAGTGGAAAATCTCTTTCCACCGATCCCATCGGAGGTGATCCTGACCTTTGGGGGTGTTATGACAGTCTGTACGGATATGACACCGGGAAGCGTGATCTTTTCTGCGACGGTCGGGTCGCTGGTGGGAGCGGTGATCCTTTACGGTGTGGGAAGATTTCTGCCGGATGAGGTGTTTCGAAAGCTTCTCTGCGGAAGGACCGGGCATCTGCTCCATTTTAAGCCGGAGGATGTGGATCTCGCGAAAGGCTGGTTCCGGGATCGTGGAAGATCAGCGGTGTTCTTATGCAGACTGGTTCCTATCGTCCGCAGCCTGATCTCGATCCCGGCAGGAATTGCAGGCATGCCGGCATTGCCGTTTCTTATATTTACCACGGCAGGAAGTCTTTTGTGGAACACGGTTCTCGTTTATGCCGGACGGATCGCGGGTGATTCCTGGGAGAAAGTTTCAGCGGCCTTCGGCACGTATGCAGATCTGTTTCTCATGGTGGCCGGGATCTCCATCGCGTTCGCAGTTTTGTTCCGCGGATGCGGGGAGAGAGGAAAGCCGTAGAAGCCATATAGAAAGTCGTTGCGGATGGGAGCAGGCTGGAAAAAGGAGGGTGAAAGGAGAGAGAATTCGTTTTATAAAATAATAGAATTATTTGAATAATTACATACAATAAAATAATAAACTAACAACAATAAAATAAAAAATATTTTTTCTAAAAACATATTGACAAATAAGAAGTTATCGAATATAATAAAGACAACAAAAAGAAAGAGAGAACAAAGCAAAGAAGACGAAAAGGTTCGTACTTAAAAAAATCTAAGTAAAGGAGGTACAGTCCACCGAACACATAAGTCTCGTTCCATTTTTCAAATTTGAAAAATCCGGAACAAAGGAAAAACACAAAAGCGGGTAATTAATCGAAAAAAAGATTATTTGAAATCCTTCAAGATATGACGAGAAAGTATCAAAAAGAGAAATACAATAATCGATATGAGAACGAAAAGAAAGATAAGATTTCGGAAAAAGCCGGCGGAGTGAAAAAGGAAAACTTCATATAGAAAAAAATCTAATGAAAACGAGGTAAGATCCATTGGATAACGCAGAACATTAAGGTGGGTATCGAAACAAGAAAATTGATTCGGTACCCACTTTTTATGCGCAGAAAAGAATTGCTGCCACTTGCTTTTGGGGGAGAGTAGCAAACTGTCTGTACGAACCAGGTGCAGGTCTGTAACCGGCAGGCTCATTAATCTGTATTAAAGCCCTTCACAGTCAAACGGTGGCGTATATTCTTCTTTCGCGCTGCTTCTTTCCTGCATAAACCCTTCCGTGAGACCGAGGTCAATCGCGGTGTCAACGACTTTGTTGTACTCATAGGAGGTGATCCGCCGGTTGATCTCCGGATATTCGGTGCTCCTGTAGAACGGCGTATACTGGCTCATGATGCTGATAAGGTACTGGTGATCCGGGAGATTTTCCCTGATCCAGTGCAGGAGGCGGATCGAGTCCTCTTTTGCGCCCGGAAGGACCATGTGGCGGATGATGACGCCGCGGTCCAGCATTGATGGATTCCTTTTATTCCAGGAAAGTCCGCCGGTGAGGCGGATCATTTCTTTTATGGCGGCGGAAGCCTTCTCGAAATAGTCCGGGGCGGCAGAGTATTTCTTGGCGAGACCGCTGTCCATGTATTTGAGGTCTGGAAGCCAGATATCGACGTAGTCTGCGAGATCACGGATCGTTTCAAGCTTTTCGTAGCCGCCGCAGTTAAAGACGACAGGGATCTGAAGCTTCGGCTTCGCGAGATCCAGGGCGCGGACGATAGATGGAGCGAACTGGGTCCCGGTCACGAGGTTGATGTTTGCGGCGCCTTTTTCCTGGAGTTCCAGGAAGATATCGGCGAGGCGGGAGACAGAGATGGTTTTTCCGTAGTTTTCGTGACTCAGCTGGAAGTTCTGGCAAAAGACGCAGCGTAACGTACAGCCGGAGAAGAAGACGGTTCCGCTTCCGGTGGTGCCGCTGATGCAGGGTTCTTCCCACATATGCAGGGCGGCCCTGGCGGCGCGAAGTTCATGCCCGGCGCCGCAGAAGCCGGTGGAGATTGTACGGTCGGCGTGGCATTCCCTGGGACAGAGAGTGCATGATTTGTAGATGGATTCGGTTAACATAACTTTAAATGCTTCTTTCGTGTTGGTTTAGGATTTATAATGGTCGGAATCATCAGCTGTCTGGTCCGGGGAATCCGGCAGGTAGTGGTAGAGCTCCTGATAATGTTCTAATTCTGCGTCGGTCTCCGGGAGCGCCGGGATCAGGCCGGTGCAGTCGGTGGCGGAGCAGGCCTGGATGTCGATGTCCCAGTCGGCGCTGGTAAGCAGTTTCTTTGATGAGTTTTTCATGGAATCACCTCCTGAATGATAGTTTCCATCGAAAAAGGAAAATAAAACAGGAAAGTAATTCATAATTTTTTATTCGAGATAATCTGAAATCACACCCCAGGCTCCTTCTAATTTCTCCAGCGTCCACGCCGCGTTCGCCGGGCTCGTGGAGGGAAGGGAGACTGCCGGGATTCCGGTCACGGCCTCCTGATATTTTTTATAATAGTTCCAGGAGGTCTTCCCATTGCAGAAGATTGCCTGAATACTGGAGGCAGACAGGATCCGGGAGAGATCGTTGGGCACGACATCGCGGATGGAGCTGTCGCTGGAACCCTCGATGGAGCAGGATGCGATCACATCCCAGAGGGCAATATGATGGGAGAGGAGAAATTCCTTTTTCTCATCAATACTGCCCGGAACCGGAACCGCGAGAATTCCGGCCAGGGTCTTCCAGAAACGGTTCTGCGGGTGGTGATAGAAAAAATGTCCTTCCCTGGATTTGACGGACGGGAAGGAACCGAGGATCAGAATCCTGGAGGCGCTGTCAAAAACAGGCGGAATCGGGTGTGTGACGGTATTCATGATAAATATCCTTTCAGATATATTTTAAATGATAAAATTGCTATCCATGTTGTATTGTAGCGTTTCTGATATTTTTTGTAAACATAGAAATTTCATACTTTTTTTATTGCCTTATGGGGAAACTCAACTTATAATGATTAGGTATCACAAAATCATGGGTCAATATACCCAAATGTGATATATGCGCAAAAGAAGTGGAGAAAATCAATGGACAATAACAATCAGAACAGAAATGGCGGAAAGCGGCCAAGCGGACAGAATATCGGGGTACTCGCCCTGATCCTAGTGATCACGCTGATCGCTGTGACCGTTATGAACAACATGGTCCGCAAAAACCAGACCCAGGAACTCGGGTATGAGGAATTTGTGGAATACTTAAAAGAGGGAGAGATCGATACGGCGAAGATCTCCAGCAACAGGATCTACTTAACGCCAAAGACTTCTTCCACGAAGCTTTCCCGCTTCATCCAGTATTATACGGTAAGAATCCCGGATGTTGATCTTGCAGAGCGTCTTTTAGATGCCAACGGGGTCCATGTGGTGGCGGAAGATACGAGTACGAGCGCGAGTATTTTAAACTTTCTGATGGGATGGGTACTCCCGTCGGCGCTCATGATCGGACTTCTCTATATGATGTACAGCCGGATGGGCGGCGGAGGAATGATGGGCGTTGGAAAGAGCAACGCCAAGGTCTACGTCCAGAAGGAGACGGGAGTCACGTTTGCTGACGTAGCGGGCGAGGACGAGGCGAAGGAATCCCTTGTGGAGATCGTCGATTTCCTGCACAACCCGCAGAAATATTCAAAGATCGGTGCAAAACTGCCGAAAGGAGCGCTCCTTGTGGGACCTCCAGGAACAGGTAAGACTCTGCTTGCGAAGGCGGTAGCCGGTGAGGCCCATGTTCCGTTCTATTCCCTTTCCGGTTCTGATTTCGTGGAGATGTTTGTCGGCGTGGGTGCGTCCCGTGTCCGTGACCTCTTCAAGCAGGCACAGCAGTCCGCACCGTGTATCATCTTTATTGATGAGATCGATGCCATCGGACGCAGCCGTGACAGCCGGATGGGCGGAAATGATGAGAGAGAGCAGACCTTAAACCAGCTGCTTTCCGAGATGGATGGATTTGATTCCTCTAAGGGACTTCTCGTCCTGGGCGCGACGAACCGTCCGGAGATCCTGGATCCGGCACTTTTGAGACCGGGACGTTTTGACAGACGTGTGATTGTTGACAAGCCGGACCTGAAGGGCCGTGTCAATATCTTAAAGGTACATTCCAAGGATGTGCGCCTGGATGAGACTGTCGACTTCGAGGAGATCGCCCTTGCGACTTCCGGTGCTGTGGGCGCGGATCTCGCGAACATGATGAACGAGGCGGCTATCAACGCAGTCAAGAACGGACGCCAGGCTGTCTCCCAGAAAGACCTCTTTGAGGCTGTGGAGCTTGTTCTCGTCGGAAAAGAGAAGAAAGACCGGATCTTAAGCAAAGAGGAGCGCCGGATCGTCTCCTACCATGAGGTTGGACACGCGCTTGTCACCGCGCTTCAGAAGGATGCTGAACCGGTCCAGAAGATCACGATCGTTCCGCGTACCATGGGAGCGTTGGGATATGTCATGCAGGTTCCGGAAGAGGAAAAATATTTAAATACGAAAAAAGAACTTGAGGCAATGCTTGTGGTTTCCCTTGCCGGACGTGCGGCTGAGGAACTCGTGTTTGACACGGTGACGACAGGTGCTGCGAACGATATCGAGCAGGCGACAAGGATCGCGAGAGCGATGGTCTCCCAGTATGGTATGTCTGAGAAGTTCGGTCTTATGGGGCTTGCGACCCAGGAGAACCAGTATCTGACAGGACGCACCGTCTTAAACTGCGGTGACGCTACGGCGGCTGAGATCGATACGGAAGTCATGAAGATGTTAAAGAACGCCTATGCTGAGGCGAAGCGTCTTCTCTCCGAGAACCGCGAAGCGATGGATCAGATCGCCGCGTTCCTGATTGAGAAAGAGACGATCACAGGCAAGGAGTTCATGAAGATCTTCCGCCAGGTGAAGGGAATCCCGGAGCCGGAGGAAGGAAAGAAAGAAGAGAAGAGCCGTATGGGAGGCGAGTTCGCGGAGGACGCGGCGAGCCAGCCGGTACAGGCTGCTGAGGCTTTGGAGGCCCCGACGGAGCAGAATCCGGAGCAGCAGAACTAAATATGGATAAATGTGGGCAGGGTGACAAAAAGTGTCATCCTGCCCATTTTTCTATATCAGCAAATTAAAAGAAATAATTCATGAAAAAGACAAGAATATCTGGTAAAATAAAATACAGATTTGAACACAGCTCAGAAGACAGCAGAAACGAATTGCGAATGTCCGCTTTGCAGGGCTGGAAATGGAGAGAGAAAAGAGAATTTTTATGGATCAGAATGATTATGGAAAGAGAAAAGCGGTCTGCAGACATGCGGCGGGATTTATGGCGGCGGTGATACTCGCGGCAGCGGGACAGCCGTCTATGGCGTATGCGTCTGAAAAACTTCAGACGAATGACCCGTCCGCATCGGAGCAGTGGGCGTTCTTCAACGATGGATCGTTCACATCGGAAGAGGTTACGAAGTATCCGGTCTACTCGGATCCGTTCGGGCAGCCGTCGGAGAACACGGAGCTTCTTGGAACTCTCGTGGAGGTAAAGAAGAGACAGGCGGTTTCCGGCGTGGATATCAACCTGAAACAGGCCTGGGAGACATATGGGAACGGAAGCCATGATACCATCGTCGCAATGATCGATACGGGAATTGATGCTTCTCATGAAGATCTGAAGGACACTTTATGGGTCAATACCGATGAGATTCCGGAAAACGGCATCGACGATGACGGAAACGGCTACGTAGATGATTGTTATGGGTGGAATTTCTACAATAATAACAATCAGATCTTCACCGGGAATGAGGACAGCCACGGAACCCACGGGGCCGGGACGATCAGTGCCGGGACAGGAAACGGGATCGGAATCTCGGGAATCGTTCCGGGAACCCGGGTTCGGGTGATGGCGTTAAAGGCCCTTGGAGGAAATGACGGCGGCGGAAGCACGGCGGCTGTCATCAAGGCGATCAAATATGCGGAGGATAACGGAGCGGTGATCTGCAACCTGAGCCTGACGTCGACGACAGATGATAAGGCGTTATATGAGGCGATGAAGAATTCCGGTATGCTGTTTGTAGTGGCAGCGGGAAACGGAAATCCGAAGACAGGAAAAGGCGTTGATACGGACGTGATCCCGTTTTATCCGGCGGCGTATGATCTGGACAATATTATTTCCGTCGCGAATCTAAGCTTTGATGGGGCACTGTCCGCAAGCTCCAACTATGGAAAAACGACTGTGGATCTTGCGGCGCCGGGAAGTTATATTTTAAGTACGACCCCTGGAAACACCTATGGATACATGAGCGGAACGTCCATGGCGGCACCGATGGTGTCCGGGGCGGCGGCAATGATCTATTCGTATTTTGACGGGATCGGGGTTGCGGATGTGAAGGAGATCCTGATGTCCACGGTGACACCGATGGAGAGTCTCAAGGACGTGACGGTGTCCGGCGGTATGCTGAATGTGGGCGCAGCCCTTTCCTATGATATCGGCAGTTTATCAAGAAGGGGATTTCAGAACGGTGGAACGAGACCGGCGAACGGAACGGCTCCATATCTGGAGATGCAGACCTCGAACCGGAATGGTGGAATGTATCTGACGGTCCGCGTCCTCGATATTGACGGGGATCTTGATAAGCTCTTCTATGCAAAGGGCGAGCATACAGCCGGGGAGTTTGCGAACGGGACTGTGGAAGGAACGGCGTTTACGGTGAATGAGAAGGATATGGCGGCGTTCCAGATCACGGAAAAAGGAACGTATACGTTCTATGCTGTGGATAAGAATGGAAATGGAGCGGTGAAGATCGCAAAATTCGTGTCGGAGAGCGACGGACCGGGGGCATTTCAGTAGGATCCTGATGGGAGAAATGCCGGAGGCAACAGATGATCGGAGGAGAACACATGAAGACAAGACGATTGGGAAAAACAGGGCTCATGGTGAGTGAGATCGGATTTGGCGGGGAATGGCTGGAACGGCATACGGAAACTGAGGGCATTGAGCTGATCCGGTATGCGTCAGAGAAAGGGATCAATATGCTGGACTGCTGGATGGCGGATCCGAAATCGAGAAATATCATCGGCGAGGGAATTAAAGAGAACCGGGATCAGTGGTTCATTCAGGGACACATCGGATCTACCTGGAAGGACGGACAGTATTTCCGCACGCGGGAGATGAAATATGTGCGTCCGGCCTTTGAGGACCTTTTAAAGAGACTGCAGACCGACTATATCGATCTCGGAATGATCCACTATGTGGATTCAGAGGAAGAGTGGGAGAAGATCCAGCACTCTGATTATCTGGATTATGTGATGGAGCTGAAAGAAAAAGGCGTGATCCGGCACATCGGCATGAGCTCCCACAATCCGAAGGTAGCTATGAAGGCGGTTGAGTCCGGATATATAGAGATGATCCTTTTCAGTATCAACCCGGCGTTTGATATGCTACCGGCGAGTGAGGATATCGATACGATGTTTGCGGAGGAGTTTGACGCGGGACTTAAGGGGATCGATCCGGACCGGGCGATGCTCTATAAGGCCTGTGAGGAGAACGATGTGGGGATCACGGTCATGAAGGGATTCGCGGGCGGAAGACTTTTCGACGCGAAGAGATCCCCGTTCGGTGTCTGTCTTACCCCGGTCCAGTGTATCCATTATGCGTTGACGAGACCGGCTGTCTGTTCCATCATGTGTGGATATGATACAAAGGAGCAGGTGGATGCGGCAGTGGGATATGAGAGCTCCTCAGAGACAGAGAAAGATTATGCATCTGTGATCGCGAATGCACCGTTCCATTCTTATCGGGGCGAATGTACATACTGTGGACATTGCAAGCCGTGTGCCGCAAATCTGGATATTGCCATGATCAACAAGTTTTATGATCTGGCAACCATGCAGCCGAAGATCCCGGCGACAGTGCAGTCTCACTATGAGCTTCTGGAACATAAGGCGTCGGAGTGCATCGGATGTCATTTGTGCGAAGCACGGTGCCCGTTTGGAGTTCCGATCGCGGAGAGGATGGAGAAGACTGCGAAGTTATTTGGATGCTGATATTACGGAGATCGAAAATCCAGTCAGCGAATTATCAACAAAGGAGAAATAGGATCATGTCACTTGAAAAAAGCCGTCCTGATCCTGACGGAAGGGACGGCAAAGGTCGATAACCACAAATATAAAGATACATTTCATGTAAAGGCGAAGATGATCCCGTTTGATCAGGTAGAAGCGCGGATCGAGCAGGCGGCAGGAGCAAAAGGATGGGTGGATGTTACATCGAGATCCACCCAAACGCGTTCGCCACAGAACTGATCAGTATGATCGCCGCAAAAATCGGGCAGAGATACTGGATCATAAACTGGAAGATCACTTTTCTGCGGAACGGATGGCCGCCGTCTGTGACCTCCTGTTCGATCTTTGCAACTCCGATGACTTTCGATACGAGAAGGCAGGTTGCGATCGCCGCGATCGGCATCATGACAGAGTTTGTCAGGAAATCGAAGAAGTCAAGGAACTGCATTCCGATCACGGTCACACCGGCCAGTGGACCATAGCCGAGACAGGAGAGCGTTCCGAGCAGGAGCATAATGACAGCCATAAATACCGTCGCCTTTTTCCGGCTCCAGTGCAGCTCATCCTCAAAAGTGGAGACGGCACTCTCGGTCAGGGCGATGGAACTTGTGACAGCCGCGAACAGGACCAGGACAAAAAACAGGATGCCGACTGCGGCTCCGAGTCCCATGCTTGCGAACACCTTCGGGATCGTGATGAACATCAGCGCAGGACCGGCCTGCAGGGTATCCGGGTCACCGCCGGAGAAGGCGAAGACGGCCGGGATGATCATGAGACCGGCCATGATCGCGATCGCGGTATCGAAGATCTCAACATTCTGGGTGGAATCTTCGATCGAAGTATCTTTTTTCATGTAGGAACCGAAGGTGATAAGGATTCCCATGGCGATGGACAGGGAGTAGAACATTTGTCCCATAGCGGATACCACCGTCATCCATGAGAAGTTCTCAAGGTTTGGTACCAACAGATATTTCACACCACTCATAGCCCCCGGTCTCGATACGGAATAGCCCGCGATGAGCAGGGAAAGGACCACGAGGATCGGCATCATAAACTTCGATACACGCTCGATCCCGTTGCGTACACCTGCGTAAATGATAACAACTGTAAACAGGGTGAAGAGAATAAAGCAGATCTCCGTGGAACGACCGTTGGAAATAAACGCGGAGAAATATTCGTCCGTGGCAAGGGCCTGTCCATGTCCAAGAAGGTATTCAGCCAGATATTTGATGACCCAGCCGCCGATCACAGAATAGTACGGGACGATCAGGATCGGGATCACAGCATTGATCCAGCCGCCGAAGGACAGCCATTTTGACTTTCCAAAGGATTCATAGGCACCCACCGGACTCTTTTTTGTCATGCGGCCGAGAGCAGTTTCCGCCACGATCATCGTGTAGCCAAAGGTCAGTGCCAGAATGATATAGACGAGTAGAAAGATTCCCCCGCCATACTTTGCTGCGAGATAGGGGAAACGCCAGATGTTTCCAAGTCCTACGGACGCGCCCGCCGCCGACAGGACGAAACCGAGCTTTCCGGAGAACGAACTTCGTTTACGATTCATAATTAATTTCTCCTCATGTTTTTATCACAAATACATTTGTGCGTGTAAGGGATAGTCTATCATAGAATATGAAAAAAGGCAATTTGAACTGTCGGGGAGACTAAAATTGGAATAGAACCGATGGAAGGTATAATCAGAACGCAGAAGAATGTATAAAAAAAGGAACAACCGGAGAATCTTATAATTTGATGGCGAAATTATCGGTTTTGCGTTATAATACACTTATTCCTACCAGATAAATACAGTTTATATTTGGATACAGACGCAGGAATGGTGTCGATGTACAGGGGCTTTTATCCGACAGGGTCTGAGCCCATTGATAGATACAGAGAGGTGAAATTGTGTTAAAAGCAGAAAATTTGATCCTCCATGTGGAGGATAACGGGGCGAAAAAATGTCTTCTGGATCATATTTCTTTCCAGGTGGACGATGGGGAGATGCTGGTGATCACGGGACCAAACGGCGGTGGAAAGTCCACACTGGCGAAGGTCCTGATCGGAATCGAGAAGGCGGAGAGCGGAAAGATCTTTTTAAACGGGGAAGATATCACGGATTTTGATATCAACCACCGCGCCAACGCCGGGATCGGCTATGCGTTCCAGCAGCCGCCGAGATTTAAGGGAATGACGGTGCAGAGACTTCTTGCGCTGGCAGCAGGAAGAGAGCTGGAAGATCAGGAGTGCTGCAGGCTTCTGTCCGACGTGGGACTCTGCGCGGAGGAATATTTAGGCCGCCAGATCGACGGAACGCTTTCCGGAGGCGAGATGAAGCGGATCGAGATCGCGACGGTTCTTGCGAAGGAACATACCTTATGCATTTTTGATGAGCCGGAAGCCGGGATCGATCTCTGGAGTTTTTCCATGCTGATCCGGAAATTCGAGGAGATCCACAAAGAAAAAAAACAGAGTCTGATCGTCATTTCCCATCAGGAGAAGATCATCAGCATGGCAGATCGGATCATGGTGATCGATGACGGGAAGATCAAGGCGGAAGGACGGAAGGAAGATGTCCTGCCGTGTTTAGAAGGTCTTGATAAATGTCATGCATGTGCAGGAAATGCGGGGGTGAGAGCGTAATGGTAGAGCTGGATCATGTAGTAGAAGAAGTACTGAAAGTCATCAATGACAACGGATTTTCCCAGAAGGGCGCTTTCAATCTGCGCCAGAACGGAACGTCCATCTGCCACGGTGACAGTGAACATATCAAGATCAAGAAGAAGACGGACAAGCCGGGAATCGATATCTATATTGATGGCGATACAAAGGGCGAGAAAGTTTACATCCCGGTGGTCGTCAGCGTTTCCGGCATGACAGACCTTGTATACAATGATTTTTATATCGCGGACGGCGCGGACGTTACGATCGTTGCGGGCTGCGGGATCCACAACAGCGGATGCAATGAGAGCAGACATGACGGGATCCACACCTTTCATGTTGGAAAGAACGCGAACGTCTGTTATCAGGAGAAACATTATGGAGAGGGAAATGGAACCGGCGGCCGTGTGCTGAATCCGGTGACGAATATCTATGTCGGAGAAAATTCCGTATTTACGCTGGATACGGCACAGATCAAGGGCGTTGACTCCACAGTCCGCGAGACACTTGTGGAGATGGATAAAAACTCCAGATTGTATGTGACGGAGCGCCTCATGACCGAGGGAGACCAGACGGCGGAGTCCAACATCGAGGTACGCTTAAACGGCGAGGACAGCTCCGCCCAGATCATCTCCAGATCTGTCGGAAAAGGCAATTCCGTCCAGACCTTCCACCCGAAGGCGGTCGGAAACAACAAATGTCAGGCCCATATCCAGTGTGACTCCATCATTATGGACCACGCCGAGATCGGCTCCATTCCGGAGATCCGTGCGCGCGACTTAAACGCGGCGATCATCCACGAGGCGGCGATCGGAAGAATCAACGATGAGCAGCTCTTAAAGCTTCGGACGCTGGGACTTACCGAGGAAGAGGCGGAGAACGTTATTATTGAGAACTTCCTGAACTAAAATCGAAAGGTTATGCATAATAAAAGCAGGTCTGCAGGTGAAAAACACCGATGTAGACCTGCTTTTTTTCGCAATTACACGTCAGAAATGCAGATGTAAGCAGAATTGTAACTGTTCAGTAGGTCGGCGCACTTGCTGCGTTGACCGTAAGAAAACATACGCATAATTATTTTATTGTGATCGAGAGATTGCCAAAATCAGTGACAGGTGTCTCTTTTCCGCCAGTAAAGAGAAATACAGACAGCGTATGAGCCGGTTTTGCGCTGCCGGTGATCTGGACTGCTGGCTGGATCCTGATGAGGATATCTGCATCGGCAGATCTGGCATCCAGCCATCTTAACAGGTCTGCATCCAGGTATGCGGTCGAAGCGCCGTCAAGTCCGAGCGCTAAATGAGTCACGTTTTCGCGGATCAGTGTGTCGAGAATGCGGGCACTTATCGTCACGGAGAATGCGGAATGACTCTTTTCTGATACCACAGGGATGGACACCGCGATGCCGTTTGCAGATCTGCCATTCTTTTTCACAGTTTTCCGGGCGGCTTTGATGGCGAACTGGATCATATTGTGATCGAGAGTTACATTACCGTTCTTATCCGGTACAGCGGATGGAATGCTGATCGTGAACGGAGATTTGGACTGTGCCTGTCCGGAGTAGTCTGAGGACAGGAACGTATCTTCATAGGAAGAATCGCTGTCACTGTCGGAAGAACTGTTTCCGCCGGAATTACTGCCATTGGAGGAAGAATTTCCACCGCCGGAAGTATTGCCGCCGGAGTTCCCGCCTGGCTTATTGTCTTCGCCGCTGTCGGGCAGCTTATTGTTGACAGCGCTGACCTGGAGCGTGAGGAGAAAGTCATGGTAATTCTGGGAGATGACTTTAACTGTCACGGTGCCGATCTGCTGCTCCAGCGCAGAATCCACCGGACGGACCGGAAGTGTCAGTACTCCATCACAGATGGACGCGCCGCTGTCGTAATAGTCTCCGAGAGCCACGTCCTCAAGATGGTATTCGACCGTGCCGTATTTCTTCGGCGTGTCGAGCTCCGGCAGAAGGGAACTGAGGTCAAAGCGGTACGCGGCTTCCGTATGATTGAGGACAGTCATGGTTCCTGGTTTTGCATTGGATGCGGTGGCTTTTTTGATGTACGGTGCCTGACCGCAGAAAAAACGTTTTTCCGTTTCCCCGCCTGCAAACGAGTAGTTCGGGTTTGTCAGGGTGCAGAGGAAGCTTACCCCTTTTTCATCGGAAAAATCTGGATTTGGTGTTTCTGGTGCTGGAGAATTAAAGTACCAGGAATCGCCGATCAGACATGTGATCTCGTCTGCATCCGGGAGATCTCCGCCGCCAGCCGCAATGAATATAGGCTTTATGTCGGGTACATCCGCTGTACCGTCATAGACTTTTGAGATGAAATCTTCATCGACGGTCAGCTCCAGTTCCCGGGGAGTGACGGTCACGGTGTACGGGTCACTGTAGCAGATATATCCGCCACAGGTGATCTCCGCGGCATAGGTGTATGTGCCGACGGGTATCGTCGGAGAGAGGTGGAGAGCCATGTCTGAGGCGTCTTCGACCTCCGTCATGCTGCCGTCGGAATTTACCTGGTACCACTGGCAGGAGGCAGACGGAGTTACATCTGATCTGAAGTGGATATCAGGCATCAGGCTGAATTTCCTGCCGGTCCGTGCTTTGTACTGGACGTTCACAGACTCTTTGTACTCTGTACCGGAAATCCGGGCATATACGGCTGCATTCTGGACAGGCGCATCCACAGCGGTCACATCTTCAATATATTTACTTTTTCTGTTCATATATTCGGGAGAACTGGTTACATCGTTCTTGGAGAGCCAGCTGCCGTCAGACTTCTGAAATCCTGATCCATTCGTCAGCAGAGCGGAGAAATCCGCGTAAGTGACTTTCGGACGAACCAGAGCTGATTGAAGGTCCGTCTCATAGATCTCAATTCTGCCGTAACTTCCGCCAGAGATCTTTACGTCACAGATCCCTTCCAGATAGAGCGACCGGTAGCTGCCGCCGGTCAGGACTGCCCTGCTGCCGTCCTTCATAACAAGGACAGGGTTGCTGCAGTCGGAAATATGGATCTCACTGTCTGTGTCTGCGTAGATATAACTGTATGTACCGCTGTCTAGTTCAGCATGTCCGCCAGGCTCAATGGTGATGGATGATCCGTTGGACAGGTCCAACTGGTTCCTCTCTGAAGCGCTGTAGTCTTTTGGAACGATCAGTGTACCGCCGGACTGGACGACGATCGGAATATTCTGGATGAGAGCATGTGAAATTTCAAGGTTGAGGAGTGTGACTCTGCCGGCGATGGTCAGTTCTGCGTCTGAAGTATCGTGGTACAGCGACATATTGGTGAAATCGATCGTCACATTGTCCGGGACAATAAGCCGGGTATTGAGAGACGGAGTGAGAAAACGGAATGTACCGCCGGACGCATGATCGAGAGCGTCCTGAAGATCCACGTAGTACAGAGTCTTTCCGTCTTTTGTCACGCTGCCTGTGTAGGTCACCTTGCCGCAGGGGCATTTGTAGATGATCGTGGATCCGCTGGTGGTCGTCACGGCTGCCGAAGTGTGGTCGCAGGGAACCACGGACACGTTGGTGAGTTTTGTGTCGCTGGCGGATGGAACGATGATCTGGCCATTCTGTTCGTAGCAGTATCCTGGCGCAAGAAGGCCAGTGAGGGCACTGCCGTTTAAACTCGTGATTATTGTGCCGAAGGTGCCGCTGGAGAGGGAGGCAGTTCCTTCTTGGATCTCGAGAGCATCAATGAGAAGGTTCGTGCCGGCCGGGATGATCAGGCTGGGGGAAGATCCCCAAAGGTTGAGCGTGCCGATAAAGTGTCCCCGGGTGGTGCCGGTATTCTGCAACGTTACACCTGTACCGGAAATACTAGCTGTGTTACCGTGACTTCCGGTCCAGGTCATTGTGTGACCATTAAAATCAACGGTCATATTGTCGAAGACGAAATTGGAGGATGAATCCTGATCGCTTAACAGAAGGATCCTGCTGCTGAAAGGATACGCGGCAGTCGTTGCATCGTTAAAGGAGGTGACATATTCCGTCTCTCCGGGATTGTACACAATATCGTTGATCTCCATATGACAGATCTCACATTTCCTGTCATCTGAACTGCGGGTATCATGTGTGCAGGCATTGCCGCAGACTGGACAGATATATCTGGTAAAGAAGGGGTCAGAATCCCTGACAAATCCTTGTTCATGCTCACATGTCATGACTGTGACGTTTTCCAGTTTGGTGCTGCGTTCCAGGGCATTTCCCAGAACGCGGCTGCCATAGGGATCAACAAAGTAACATCCTGGGGCCAGGGAATTGCCGAAATTCGCCGAATATTCGGATTCCGTGCGGAGTCTGCTGATCGTTCCGCCGCCGAGGAAGGTCGGTGTATAGCCCCCGGAATTAAGAAAAGTGTATCTGATAACAAAATCACCTTTGATATTTATATTTTCCATGGTTATCTGACCGTCCCATAACTGAACGGCAGTACCATTTTCCGCTGTATTTTCGATGGTTCCGTTTTTAAATGCGACATGATATGCTGTCGCAGGATCGAAATACACAACAGCCTCATCATCAAAATTTCCGGACAGGGTATAACCGTTGAGATCGAAGGTTATATTATCCCAGTCACATACGTTGGCGTCAAGCTTCAGCTGGCGTGTAATCGTGGTGTCTCTGAGCAGGGTGAATGTCACTCCCGGAACGATCCAGTCGAGTGCCTCAAAGATATCGGTGAATTCTTTTGTTCCAGAAATGTAGTCCACAGAAACAACGGGCTCCTGGTTTTCCACAGCATTGGAAAAGGTGGCTATGGCGGCAGCAGTGCTGGATGGAGTCACTGGAGCCGGGGCGTTGGACGGCGTGACAGCATTGGAAGAGGTTGCCGTCTGCGCCGGAAGTGCGCTCCGTGTGCCTGTTTCTGGCAGTAAGCTGCTGTTTGACGCATAGACGGGGCTGCCGGACAGTGTAAAGCTCAACGCCGCGGACAGCAGGAGCGCCAGTGGTTTCTTATATGTACTTCTCATAGAGATTCCCCCTTTATTTTCGTAAGAAAAGCTGAAAAATGGTATAAAAAACTGATCCTGCAACGGAATCGGTTATCTTTAGGATATCATTTTTTCGGGTGTTGTCAATAAACGCTGCACAAGATGTCGAAAATCGGCATGAATTGCAGGTGGAACTTTGATGGTGGAAGCGGAGCTGCGGGGATTGACAAATCATGGTGACGGGAGTATACTCCTTTTCAGTCTCAAATGGGATTGAAAAGGAGAAAACGATTATGGACCATGAAATACAGAAGCTTCACGACCAGGTAAACCAGGCGATCATCCGGTGCCGAAGAGTCTACTCGGTGTGGGCGAAGAAAAATAAGGTCAGCTATAACCGGATGCTGGTGCTCTATACGATCCGGGAATATGGATCCTGCACACAGAAACAGGTCTGCGATTCTTATATGCTGCCGCGGCAGACGGTGAACCATGTGATCACGGAGATGCGGAAAGAGGGGATCCTTGCGGTCAGCGAGGAGATGAGCCGCGGAAAAGAGAAGGCGCTGGTGCTGACGGAGAGCGGAGAAGAGTATTCGGAACGGCTCCTGCATTCTTTAAGTCTTATGGAGGAGCGGGCGGCGGCTCAGCTCGGAGCAGAGCGGATCCGGATGATGACGGAGCTGTTCATGGAGTATGACCGGGTGTTGGAAGACGCGCTGGAGGAGGAAGAGTGATGAAGGAGAAGATGGAGACTGGAACGGATCTCTTCCGCACGGAAAAGATTCCGAAGATTCTTTTGAAGATCGCGCCGCCGGTCATGCTGGCGCAGCTCATTCAGGCCATGTACAACATCGTGGACAGCTTTTTCGTCGGTCAGTATTCCGCAAATTCGCTGACAGCGCTGTCGGTGATCTATCCGCTGTAGCTTATCATTATTGCCCTGGCGGTGGGAACCGGTGTCGGTGTCAACACGTACATGGCGAGACAGTATGCGCAGAAATTCCAGCAGAAAGCCGAGGAGGCAGCGGGAACCGGCATGGTTCTGGAATTCATGACCTGGCTTATATTTGCGGTTCTTGCGGCCGTGTTTATGCGTCCCTATGTCATGACAAGCGCGAAGTCTCCGGAGGCGATCGAGGACGCGGTGATCTACGGGCGGATCGTCTGCATCGGCAGTATTGGCGCGTTTTTAGAGGGAAACTGGACGAAAGTACACCAGTCCAAGGGAAATATGCGGCGCCCGATGATCGCCCAGACCGTTGGCGCGCTGACTAATATCGTCCTGGATCCGATCATGATCTTCGGACTTGGTCCTGTGCCGCAGATGGGCGTGGCGGGAGCTGCCTACGCTACAGTCTGCGGTCAGGTGGTCGCGGCTGTGATCACGGCCTTCGGGGGAGTGCGCAGGCCGCCGGAGTTTCGGAAAATGAAGGTTTACATAAAACAGATCTACTGGCTTGGATACGCATCGATTTTACAGCAGGCCATGTACACGGTGTATATTGTGATCTTAAACGCGATCCTCGCGGGATTTTCGGATTCCGCGGTGACGGTTTTAGGACTTTATTATAAGATGCAGACCTTCTTCTTTATCCCGCTGATGGGACTGCAGACGTGTATTGTGCCGGTGCTGAGTTTCAACTACGCGACGAAGAGTTATGGGAGATGCCGGGAGACCATGAAGGACAGTTATCTGTTTTCCTGTGGGTTTATGCTGATCGGGGGGGGTTGTTTCGTGTTCTTTCCGGTGGAACTGCTCCGGATCTTTTCGGACAGCAGTGAGGTCATTGCAATCGGAAAAACGGCGTTTCCGATCATTGGATCGAGTTTTATTCCGGCGGTATTTTCACTGATGACACCGGTGTTCTTTCAGGCGATCGGAAATGGAAGAGTCAGTCTGTTCCTGTCTGTGATGCGCCAGATATTCTGTCTGATCCCGATTTTCTGGGCGCTGTCTCTCCTGGGACTTCAGTTTACCTGGTTTGCGTTTCCGATCTCAGAGGTGCTTGTTGGAGTGACCGGGATGGGAGTGTATTGGAGGACGATCAATGGATGGAAGAATAGTAGGAAATAAAGAAAAGGCTGATGCGTTGGTTTGAAACTGCATCAGCCTTTTTGCTGCATAAATTCGGAAGAAACTGCTGGCGGCAGGATCTGTAGGAATTGTGTGTGTTCTGCAGAGAATGCCGGTAACAGGTTCTGGAGGCGCATGGTCTTAGAAGTACGTCCGTCTCTTCGGCGTATTCCAGCTTCCCACCACGCGCTTCACGTTGGAGATCGTTACGAAGGCGTTGGGGTCCTTTGCCTGGACGTAGTCCATAAACTGACCATATTCCTTTTTGGTGAGGATCGCAAGGATCTCTTCCTTCTGCGTGTCGCTGTAGCCGCCGGTTGCGGTGTAGACGGTGATTCCGCGCTGGAGTGTTTCGATGACGTAGCGCTTGAAATCATCGTTGTGCTCGGAGATCACGCAGACGCGGATCTTTCCGGTGAACTCGTCGATAAAGTAGTCCAGGACGAGGCCGCTGAAGTAGGTGGACAGGGCGCCGATGATCACGGTCTGGAGGTCGTAGGCGAAATAGGAGCTTGCGACGGTCACCATTCCGGCGATAATGATGGACTTTCCGAGATCCATGTGGAGGTACTTGTTCATGATCTTCGCGATAATGTCGAGACCGCCGGACGCGGCGTTGGCGTTAAAGAGGACTGCCTGTCCGTAGCAGATCACGACGATCATTCCCACCACGTCCAGGGCGATATTTCCTGTGGGAGAACCCGGATTTGGGAACAGGATCTCGAACACAAAGAGAAGCGCCGGCAGCAGGACGGAGATAAAGATGATCTTTGTCCCGAAGGTCTTATCCACGAAGAGGAATGCCAGGATGATGCAGATGATGTTTAAGAGCAGCGTCATGGCGGACAGAGACAGCGGGACAAAGTTTACGAGAACCACGGCGAGTCCTGAGATACTTCCGCTGATGATATGGTTCGGGTTCATGAAGAAATAGACTCCCACGGCGATGATGAAGGTGCCGAAGAAGATCGTGGAGAAATATTTTAGTTTTTCAAACATGGTGAGATTCCCTTTTTCGTATTAGTATTTGCGTGTCAATCATATGTGAAAAATGAGTGGTTGTCAAACGTGCGCGTTACAGTGTGAGCGCTTGTATGCGGCAAAGTGAAAAACAGAGCTTGATAAAATATGGAGTATAACCGGGGCTGGAAAACGCGTTGGAGAAGGAAGAGGATGACGAATCCAATCGTGTGAGATATAATGGATCTGGAAGAATTTGCCGGTGTTTGGAGCAGGAAAAGATAAGGTTGGTAATATTATGAATTAGGAGTGTAGAATTATGTTTAGAGAGATTCGAAAAAAGAGAAATAAGATCGAGGATAGCGCGGCGGAGGAACTTCTGCGGAACAGCAGGAGAGGTGTTCTTGCGGTGAATGGGGATGATGGGTATCCGTATGCGATCCCGCTCAATTATTTTTATGACAGGGAGAACCGGAAAATCTATTTTCATGGCGCGCGCGCGGGGCATAAGGTCGATGCTCTGCGGGTATGTGATAAGGTATGTTTTACGGTTTATGGAAATGAGACGATCAGGGAGGAAGCCTGGGCACCGTTTATGCAGAGTACGGTTGTGTTCGGGAGATGTCATTTGATGGAAAATGGCAGTGAGAAAGCAATGGAAATGTTAAAACGGTTTGCGATGAAATATTATCCGAATGAACAGCTGGCTGATGAGGAGATCGCGCAGGCGGGAAGGGCTGTGCAGATGTTTGAAATCGAGATCGAGCATTTGAGCGGCAAGGAGGTGCAGGAAAAGTAGAATGAGATTGAGGAATATTTTGATCGTTGTCAAGGATATTGAGAGATCGATAAGGTTTTATCATGATCTGTTTGGACTTGATATAGTACTTGGTAATGACGGAAATATAATCCTGACGGAAGGGCTTGTGCTGCAGGATGAGAAGATATGGAAGGATTTTTTAGGGAAAACTATTATTCCGGAAAGCAATTCGTGTGAGCTTTATTTTGAGGAACAGAATATAGAGAGATTTGTTGAAAAATTGGAGCGGTTATATCCCGATATCCAGTATGTGAACCGCCTTATGACACATAGTTGGGGACAGAAGGTGGTCCGGTTTTATGATTTGGATGGCAATTTGATCGAAGTTGGGACGCCGATGTGATTTTGTGCGTCAAAGTACAGAACGTATGTGTAGAATAAATAGCTGAGGCAGAGTCTCGCCAGCACGGAGGTGGCGATGCCGCAGAACAGCGCCAGAAGCACCGGGAAGGCGAAGCCGAGAAGCTTTGGGAGAATGCTGCCTTCCGTGAAATCATTTGTCTTTTTCATATCATTTCCTCCTGAAATTCCCTGTTATACAAAAAAGCCGGATAAAATACCGAACGATCCTTCGGCATCTTATCCAGCTTTGTAAATGCGTTTACAAGCCCTCCGATGAGCTGTAAGACAGTATAGCAGGGAAATACAGAATTGTCAACTCAGCGACTTTTCTGATCTTTTAAGCTGAAAGATATTGCTGATGTTCACGTGATACTATATTTATTTCTGCATAGTCTCGATCATGCATTCGTGTTTCTTCGTTGTTTTGTTATAATTAATTCCAACAAGTAATATACTACCATGATAATCTTTCAATGCATTTCCATACTGTTTTTCTCTGATCTGGTCTAAAGCTCCAGATGCGCTTTTATCCCATTTAAGTTCGATCACTACCGCAGGCTTATCTAAATGCAGTTTTCTCGGAATCAGACATATATCAGCAAAACCCTTACCTGTAGGCAGTTCACGGATTATCGTATAATATTCACGTGCAAAGTAAAATGCAAGATTTATGGTACAGCTCAGAGAATTTTCATCGTTGTACTGAAGAATCGAAATTTCATCGTGAGCCTTGTCAACTCCTGCCGCAACTGCGTCGGCGTCCATGGCCCACAATGATTCTAAAAGTTTACGGGATGATTCTACGGAGTCGATCACGCCATGCCAGTTCATGGTGCTGATTGCATTCACATATTCCTGTGAGACTTCTTTATTAGGAATGGCAACGGTACCATCTACGCTGTTGTATGTCAGGTAGCCGAGATGGATCAGTAATGTCAAGACATCATCTTTAGTGGCAAATGTGGTCATATCATTGCTGAAAGTTCCTATATTGATTTGTACTGCTTCACCTGCAAGCATTCTGACCACAGAGTCCTGCAGTCCGTCCATATCCATCTGAATGTAAATTTTTAAGGCTTCATATGTTTCCGTCTGATTCCAATAAGTTCCCAACTTGTGTCGCAGCATGGCTTCCACAACCGATTTAGGACTGTAAATAGAGTAATGTTCATCACCATTCTGGCGATGTGCGATCAGATGATATCCATCATACCATGTTTTCGCTTCCTCGAAATTCATATCGTATGTATCGCAGAGTCTGGATACTTCCTGTTCAGTGAAGCCGAAATACCCGGCCAGATCGCCTGGATCGGTCATGGAATATTCTGTAAACATATTTAATGCGGAATGGGAGCCATATTTTTTAATGGGTAATATGCCGGTCATGTAGGCCAATGCCACATAATCCTTATCCTTCAGCCATGCGCGCAGAAAATCTAAATATTTTTTCTGAGCCTCTTTATTCTGCTTGTACTCCCGGAACAGGCAGTCCCACTCATCGATCAGGATCACAAAAGGACATTTGGTATAACGGAATACGTCTTTCATGACCTGAATCAGATTCTTTTCATCACGAAACTGTATTTCGTGAAATGTCTCCTTAAAATCCAAAATCAGATAATTTTTAAGCATCTCCAGCATTTCTTCCATTGTTTCAGACATACTTAAAAATTCCTGCATATTGATTTTGATCACATCATATTGGTTCAGATTTTCCCTATACGATCTGTCTTTACTGATAGCAAGATTTTGAAATAATTCCGTTGTATCCTCGCTCCGGTCATAATATGCGGCGAGCATATTAGCGGCCATTGATTTTCCGAATCTTCTTGGACGGCTTACACAGATATATTTCTGCTCGGTACAAAGCGCTTCATTGGTTCTGGCGATCAGTTCGCTTTTGTCGACATAAATTTTAGAGCGGAGACTACCGCGGAATGAAAGATTCCCCGGATTCAGATAACTTCCCATGCAAATTCCTCCCATCAGAAAAAGCGTCTTTGATTGTTTTTATTATACTTGATTCCAGCGGGAAGTACAAGGAGTGTTCATTTCCTACGGATGTAAAAATGGCGGCATCGCTCACCATTGAAGCGATACCGCCATTTTTATATCCATTTCTATATATGGACGCGGAGATTATTTGGTCTCTTTTTCCTCAGCAGCAGCTGCAGCAGGTGCAGTTGTCACTTCAGTCTCCGGAACAACGTTGTGAACCGGGATGACGGAGAGTACAACAGCCTCCGGGTCGGTCTTTAAGTCGATGTCTTTGTTCTTTGCAATGTCAAGATCTTTGACATGTACGATGTCACCAACCTTGAGACCTGCAGCATCCAGTGTTGTCTTCTCGACAAGTGCGGACGGGAATGCTCTGTAAGCAACTTCGCTCAAGTCTTCCTGAAGAACGCCGCCGACAACAGCTTCACGGTTCAGAATTACGATCTCAGCAGTAGAAGTAACCTTCTCATCGCTTACAAGTGCCTGAAAATCAATCTCATCGATCTTTCTTGTCATTGCATTGTAGTCAATTTCCTTGATCAGGACATCATATACCTGCCCCTCAATGTCGAGATTGATCTGGCCGCCTTTATGTTCGGTCTTTAAAAGACGTTCAGCATCTGCAGCGTTCATCTTTACCGGAATGGAGCCTTCGATGGCATGTCCGAAAACATTACCTGTAACAAATCCTTCACGTCTTAATCTCTTTGCCTTTACATCCATGCTTCTTTTTTCAGCTTTTAAAGTAGTCATTTATCTTTTCCTCCAAAAATCTGATTCCCGGCAAACGAACCAGTATTCGTTCTGCCGGATTCGCTTAGCAGCCCTCAGCTTTAGTGTATAAAGGGGTTTTGTTAAGTTTGTGACTAATAACTGTTCAATAGGTCTGCGCATTTACTGCGCTGACCGTAACATAATTTTGGCCAGCAGGCAAAAATCCCATTGCCGCAGGCAATTCGGAATGGATTTTTGCGTAACTGTGAAGGTACTGAACAGTTACCGCTTCTTTCTTGTTACAGCGTAAGTATAGCAGTGTTTTGAGAAACAGATTAACCAAAAATGAAAAAAATAAAGGCCTAAATTTTAAAAAGTGCACAAAAACAGAGCGGAGAAAGTCTGTGGATGTTCAAAACGGGGAAAGTGTGATAAGATATAAGAGATCATCACAAAGAAATAATTCGATGAAATAACCAGTGTTATGCAGGAAAGAGACGTGTGGTCATGGAAATGAAACATGACAGCCTGCGGACACGAGGATTCATATAATATGCTGCATGAGATCCGGCAGATTTCTGCAGCAGTCAATGAGGTGAACATTATGAATACAGACAATCGACCGATCGGTGTTTTGGATTCCGGACTCGGCGGGATCAGTGTTTTGAGAGAATTAGTGAAACTGATGCCGGGGGAGGCTTTCTTATATTACGGGGATTCCGCGAATGCCCCTTATGGCACACGTACCCCGGAGGAGGTCATTGACCTCACAAAAAAGGATGTGGATTTTTTACTGGAACGCGGGGCGAAAGCCATAGTTGTGGCCTGCAACACGGCAACCAGTGTGGCGATCCGGGAATTGAGAGAGGAGTATGAGAAGAAGGATATTCCGGTGATCGGAATCGAACCGGCGCTGAAGCCGGCGGTGCTTGCGAAAGAGCACTCAAAGGTTGTCGTCATGGCGACTCCGATGACTCTCTCCCAGACAAAATTTAATTCCATGCTGCATGTCTACGAGGGCGAGGCGAATATCATCAAGATGCCGTGCCCGGGACTTGTGGAGTATATCGAAGGCGGAATGTTAGAGGGACCTGTTCTGGACGAGTATCTGGAAAAACAGTTCGAGCCGTATGAAAAATCGGAAATCGACGCGGTGGTACTCGGCTGCACGCATTACCCGTTAGTAAAAAATGAGATTCAGAAACATCTGCCCGGCGTGGCGATCTATGATGGCGGATTCGGAACCGCGAAGCAGACGAGAAAGCGCCTGACTGAGTGCGGAATGTTATCAGGGAAAGAGTCCGGAGGTGAGGTGAAGATCTTTAACAGCAAGAATACGGAGGATGTTCTGGAGCTTTCGAGAAGACTGTTGAATTTATAGATACATGTAATATCAAAAATATCTGGAGGGAAAGGTATGAAAAAATTATTGTACATTGACGCCTGCGTGAACCGCGATATTTCAAGAACGGAGAGACTTGCGCAGGCTTTATTAAAGGAAATGAACAAGAACAGGGAATATGAGGTCGAGACTCTGTGCCTGGAGGACGAAGATCTGAAGCTTTTTACCGGAAAAGAGAGTGCAGGACGGGAACAGCTCACGAGGGCCGGAATTTATGAGGGACCGCTGTTTGACTATGCAAAGCAGTTTGCGTCCGCAGACCGGATCCTTGTGGCGGCTCCGTACTGGGATTTTACTTTCCCGGCGAGAATGAAATGTTATCTGGAGCAGATCTGTGTGACAGGGCTGACCTTTACCTTTTCTTCCAAGGGGATCCCGGGTGGGCTGTGCCATGCCGACAGTCTCCATTATGTGACCACCAGCGGTGGCTCCATCGGGGATCTGAATCTCGGATATGAGTATGTCGAGAAACTCTGCAAGGTATATTACGGAATCAATAAGACTGTGTGCTATACCGCAGAGGGGCTTGACATCGAGGGCAATTCCGTGGAAGAAATCATGAAGGCGGCAGAGGAGGAGGCAGTCCGGACATACCGGAACTTTGCGTGATTTCCTCAGGTTCATCTTCTTTTTTCCAATAAGATATATCGCAATCATCGAAACAGGACAGATCATCTGCGTGGATGCGGGTGGCTGTCCTGTTTTTTGCGGCTCTATGAAAATGGTTGACGGTAGACGCGATGGAAGTCAGTGTAGATAGAAAAACAAAAATAAATATGTCTGGTGGAAAAATAAATTATATATTTGGAAGAATAAAGAAGAAAAGAAATTTCCGATAAAAATGAACTTTCCCCCAATTGCCTGTCTCTATAAGACAGATGCATCAAAAAAGAGAGGAGGCAGGACATGGATGAAGAGAATATCGTGAGACGCATGATCAACGGGGACATGGATGCCTTCGGGGAGCTGATGGAGAAGTATGAGAGGCCGGCGCTCAGGGCGGCCTGGCTGGTCTCCGGGAACGCGGCGGACAGCGAGGACATTGTCCAGGAGACATTCACCGCCTGCTATTTAAACAGAAAGAAGCTCCGGGATCCGGCAGCCTTTAAGACATGGTTTTACAGGATACTCACAAGGTCCGCGTGGAAGATCAGCAGAAAGTCGCGGAAAGAACAGCCGGAGGAGGAACCTGCATCCGGGCAGGCGGACACCGGAAGGTCCGTCCTGGAAAACTGCATTATGAAGGAAGAGGAGCGGATCCTCTACGAGGCGGTGGAAAAGCTGCCGTCGAAGCAGAAGACCGTGTTGATCCTGTACTATTACAATGATATGCCGATCCGCGAGATCGCAAGGGTCTGCGGAGTGTTTGAGGGAACGGTGAAATCCAGGCTGTTCCACGCGAAGGAACAGTTGAAGCAAATCCTCACACAGGAGGAAGGAGGAAAAACATGGACGATCCTATCTTAGAAAAGAGACTGAAAAATATGTTTGAGAGCCGCGCAGGCGAACTTCCGGACGAATCGGTGCGGGAGGCGCGGATCCGGAGAAATGTATATGAGAAGATAGAAAGAGAGGAAAATTATATGAAGAAAGGTTTTATGAAAAAAGCGGTAGCAGCAGTTGCAGCGATCTGTGTATTTGGAAGCATGACGGCGTTCGCGATTGGAAAGATCGCGGGAATCACATCCCGCACCGATATAAGAGATGAAGTCCACACCTATGAACAGGCGCTGGAGCTTCAGAAGGAGAATGGACCGATGGTAGATTTCCCGGAGAAATTCTCCAACGGGTACGCGTTTAAGGCTGCTGTGCCGGTAAACTATGAGACGGAAGATAAAGATGGAAATAAACTGGGAAACGGAACACAGCTTTCCGTCACATACGGAAAAGACGGCATGGAGGATGTCACGTTTTCCGCGGAAGTCGGCATGGATGGAGAACTCACCCCGGCAGAGGTGAGGACATGCGAGGATGGTACAGAACTCTGTTTCTACAAGCTGACCAACAAGTTCGTTCCGGCAGATTATGAGCTCACCGAGGAGGACAAAAAGGCCCAGGAAGACGGCAATTTTAACCTAGCTTACGGCAGCGATAAGGTCGAAGTTATGACTTCCTACACGGTAGAGTGGAACATGGACGGACAGGGCTACAGCCTCTTCAAGTTTGGTGAGGATCTCGGCGCTGAGGAGATGTTTGGAATGGCGGAAGAGATTATTGCGGGACAGAGTAAGTAGAAGATAAAACAACTGGCAGTTCATAAGATAGATGATGAAAGCCTGAAATAAAAGATTTGATTAAGGAAAACGATCTGTTTGTGGTATTGATGGTTTGCACAGACAGATCGTTTTCCTTTTTTGATGCCATGCATCCAGAGAAAACTGTCGGTGGCAGGTTCTGGAGGTCATGTGTAAATAGAAACTTTAAAAGTAGAGTATTTATTTTTCGTCAGTGATTAACTCATGTGAAATACCGTTTCCGGCGTTTAAAGCAGCAATGACACGGCGTAAGTGATCTAAGTTGCTTTTTGAATAAAAAGGATCAGAGAAAAATTCCTTCTTGATCTTCTCCACTGGCATCTCCTTTCCAGTCCAGAGACGGAAGGCCTCGGCACCCTGGTAGAGGAGCATATAGGATCCGTTGAAGAACGGGTTGCCCTGATTTTTAGCCATGGTGAGGAGCTTTGTCTCACGCGGGTTGTAGATGATATCGGAGACGATGAGGTCTTTCGGAAAAGTCAGATTTTCCGGGATCGGGCAGGTGTCCTCGTGGGGGGCCATGCCGACAGAGGTTCCGTTTGTGAGGATGGCGCTGTCTGCAAGCTCTTTTTTTAAGAGGTCTGCATCGGAGAAGTCGCAGATCCTGATCCTGCAGTCAGTGATCTCTGTGAGCTCCTCGACCGTATGGACCAGACGGTCATAGAAGCGGCTGGTGGGTCTCACGAAGACGGAGATCTCTTTTAAGCCGTCGAGGGCAGCCTGTACCAGAATTGCGGTGGCAGCGCCGCCGGCGCCGAGCAGTGTCATCTTTTTGCCGATGATATCGTAACCGGCGTCTTTTATGGACTGCATGTAGCCGATTCCGTCGGTGTTGTGGCCGACGAGACGTCCATCTTCGTTTACGACCGTGTTGACAGCACCGATGATCCGGGCAGCGGTGGAGAGTTCGTCGCAGAGGGAGACCATGAGATTTTTATCCGGCATGGTCAGGTTGAAGCCGCGGGCACCGAGAACCTTTAAACCGGCAACTGCGGTGGGAAGTGTCTCCTCATTGACATCAAATGCGAGGTAGCGGTAGTCGAGCCCAAGAGCCTCAAAGGATGCGTTGTGCATCATCGGGGAGACGCTGTGGGCGCAGGGGCTGCCGAGCAGACAGATAAGACCGGTGTGTCCGGTGATCGGTGAAGCTGCGGATGTGGTGTTTTCCATTTTATGTGTACCTCCGGGGAGTGATTTTTCTTGATTTATTATAACAGTGCAGGAAAGTAAATGCAAAAGAAAATTTATGATTTCACAGTGTGAAAATGTAGAAAGCAGAAAAATTAAAAATACAGAGGGTTGAAATTGGAATAGATCAGGGATACGAAGGTTCTTTGATTGCAGAGTATGTTAAAATCTGGTATACTTGCACTAAATGACGCATGAAAGTGGAAAAGTGTTTTGGATGTAAGAGAAAACTGTTAGAGATTTTGAGAGACTATTAGTACGAAAAGGAGAATTTAGATTATGGCGGGATTGAAGGAACATATTTTTCTGATCGGATTTATGGGCTGCGGGAAGAGTACAAACGCAGCGTGCCTGGCGGAGATGACCGGGGCGAGGCAGGTGGAGATGGATCAGATGATCGTGGAGAATGAGGGGATGGCGATCGCGGATATTTTTAAGGAGAAGGGGGAACCATATTTCCGGGAGCTGGAGACAGATCTGATCAAAAGCTTTGTGGGAGTGGAACCGGCGGTGATCTCCTGTGGGGGCGGTGCTGTCCTGAAGGAGGAGAATGTGCGGCTTATGAAGGAGTCTGGGAAGATCGTGCTTCTCACGGCAGAGCCGGAGACAATCTACGAGCGTGTGAAGGACAGCACGGAGAGACCGGTACTGAATGGGAATATGAATGTTGGGTATATTGAAGAGCTGATGGAGAAGCGCAGGCCGAAGTATGAGGCGGCGGCTGATGTGAAGGTTGCTACGGATGGGAAGACGGCAGGAGAAATCTGCGGGGAGATCCTTGAGATTTGTGGGAAATAAAGATTGGCGGGAGTACGCGCCGGTGAGTCTTCGGGCGCGGACGCAGGGGTTCGGGAGCGGTTCCTCTAAGCTTGCAGAAGAATGCTAAAGGCGGAGAACAGTCGGCACAACTCGCTGACGCTCAGACAAGTGCCGCCTGTCCTCCAACGCATTCTCCTGCGAGCCAAGAGGAAGCCAGGCTCCCTGCACAAAGCGTCCGTGCCCGAAGACTCACCGGCGCTGTGCGTTGGCGGTTTGGAAGATTGCGTATCAGCGCGGTGTGTTGACAGGAGCGAGGAGAAGTTATGTGTTTGAGTCTGAAGGTTTAAAATCGCGCTCTATTTCGAAAATTTCGAAAATTCGCTGGATTGCGTGTTGGTGGTTCAAGGGAGAGGGACTGAGGGCAGGTCGGAAAATGTAGAGAATGGCTGGAAATAGGTTGGAAAAAGTGCGGGAAATGTCTGAAATGGGGTCAGAAAAAGCGTCCGCATATGATCGAAAGGTGATCATGTGCGGACGTTTTTTTATGGAATTTCGGGATTTTTTCCGAGGCGGACGGCTTCTAAATACTTTTGGGTCTCCTCGTCCGCATGCGCGAACAGATAATTTTTTGCATTGCCGGTATGTTTTCCTTTTTCCTCAGAGATCAGCTTTCCGACACGTTCGATCTCCTCACGGAAATCCCTCGCGGACCAGAGGATACAGCCCTGACTTCGGATAATGAGCTGGATCACGCCGTCGGAGGTAGCGACTGTGGTGCGGTATCGTCTGCCGATGCGGATCGCGACTTTTTCGATGTACTGGTCGGCGGTCTCCGCCGCTTTTGTATACACGACGTTGATGTTGTGGTATTTCTGGACCTTCTCCACACCGCCGGGGACCTTGTAGGCATCGAAGACGACGATGACACATATTTTCCGGAATCCCTGGTAGTTGCTTAGGATGTCCATGAGCTTGTAGCGGGCTGCGTCGATGCTGACTGCCGCCAGGTCGCTCAGCTCCTCCCAGGCAAAGATGATGTTGTAGCCGTCAACGAGAAGATACTCGTCCTCTGGCGCCTCTTTTTCCTTCACCGGCTTCACCGGGCTGGCGTTCTTTGCGCGGATCACGGTGCGGGAGTCGTAGTCGGAGGCAAGCTTCCGCTTCGGCTCGCCGTATGTACGGGTGAAGATGGCCTGGAGTTCCTTGTCGTCATAGAAGGAAAGGGAAGAATCTCCATTTCCGCGGCTGTCGGAGGAAGAACCGGCAGTGCCATTCGCGGAAGCTCCAGAGTCGATACCGTTACCAGAAGCGGCAGAGCCGCTCGAACCAGGTCCAGCTCCAGAGCCAGAATTTTTACTGCCAGAAAAACCAGAGCCAGCAGCGCTGCCGCCAGCCGCTCCACTCGGAACTTTCCCCGCAGCTACATCCGCTGCCATCGCCTGCAGCCGTTCATTCGCTTCCTTAAGCTCCCGTTCCTGCTGTTCCTTCGCAAGCTGCTTTGCCAGCGGACTCTCCACATGCATATACTGCTTCACCTCATCCCACGGCACCACGAAGCCTGCCCCGTGGGAGCAGAAGACAGATCCGGCAGGGTCCTGGAGGTCGGAATCGAAATCGTAGCCGGAGGCCGCGATAACCTCCTCGGCGTTGTGGCACGGTTCGTAGCCGGAAAGACTCAAGGTCAGCCGTCCGCGGCCTTTCGTGTAGGAGATCACGTCGCGCTGGTAATTTCTCATGGTGGAAACCGGGGCGTTTCCCGTAAGAAGAGCCATGGAGCCATCCTGTTCCGGTGAGGAAAATTCACCCTGCATCCGGTCAAGATCCGCCATGGCGCGCCCAAGGTTTTCCGATGGGACTTCCAGACGGAACGCGTAGTAGGGTTCTAAGAGCACACACCCCGCCTCGCAGAGTCCCTGACGGACAGCGCGGTAGGTTGCCTGGCGGAAATCGCCGCCCTCCGTGTGCTTTTGGTGGGCACGTCCGGCGATCAGAGTGATCTTCATATCGGTGATCTCGGAACCGGTGAGGATTCCCTGGAAACGCTTTTCTTCCAGATGTGTCAGAATCAGCCTCTGCCAGTTTTTATCCAACATATCCTCGCTGCAGTCTGCTTCAAAGACAAGTCCGCTTCCCGGCTCTCCGGGTTCCATTAAAAGATGGACTTCCGCGTAGTGGCGCAGCGGTTCGAAATGTCCGACGCCCTCGACGGTCTTAGCGATCGTTTCCTTATATACAATATTTCCTTCCCCGAAACCGATCTCCACGCCGAAACGTTCCTGTACCTGACTTTTTAAGATCTCCATCTGTACATCGCCCATGACCTGTGCCTGGATTTCGCCAAGCGCCTCGTTCCAGACGATATGGAGCTGCGGGTCTTCCTCCTCGAGCATGCGCATGTTTTTGAGCATGGTGTGGGAGTCTGTTCCAAAGGGACGGCGCAAACGTGGAGATCGCAGACGCTGCCGGCCAGGATCCGGTAGGTGAGGACCGGCTCTAAAAGCGGAAGAGCACTCTCGGAGGCAGTTCCGAAGACCTGTCCAGGCCTCGTGTCGGAGATTCCGGTGACGGCCACCACCATGCCAGGTTCCGCTTCCTTCAATGCCTCAAACTTTGAGCCGGAGTAGAGCCGGATCTGGTTGATCTTCTCCTCAGAATCAGGGGACAGCGAATCGCGGATCTTCAAACTTCCGCCCGTGACCTTCAGATGCGTCATCCGGACGCCTGCCTCATCGCGGGAGATCTTGAACACCTTCGCGCCGAAGTCCTTCGTGTAGTCCGGACATGACGCAAACTCCCCGAGGGCGGTCAGAAATTCCCGGACGCCGGAAAGTTTTAACGCAGAGCCGAAAAAGCACGGGAAGAGTTTCCGGTCATGGATGACTTTCCGCACATCGTCTGTCTTTAAAGTACCGTCTGCGAGGTAAGCTTCCAGAAGCACTTCATCGCAGGTGGCGATCTCCTCGGCTGCCTCTTCTGGATCTCTGCAGACCGCCGCAAACGGTTCAGCAGAAGCTGAAAATGTCAACACATCCTCATTCCCGATCACCCCGCTGAAGTCCACGACTCCATGATCCAGCCGCTCCTTCAGCGATGCCAGCACCGCATCTCGATCCGTCCCTTTCTGATCCATCTTATTCACAAAGATAAACACCGGGATCCGGTATCGTCTTAAAAGTCTCCAGAGCGTTTCCGTATGTCCCTGCACCCCATCAGCCCCGCTGACGATGAGCACCGCGTAGTCCAGCACCTGCAGTGTCCGCTCCATCTCCGCCGAAAAGTCCACATGACCCGGCGTGTCAAGAAGTGTCACGGAGGCATCGCCTAACGGAAAGACCGCCTGTTTCGAAAAGATCGTGATGCCACGGGCGCGCTCCAGTGCAAACGTATCGAGAAACGCGTCCCGGTTGTCTACGCGCCCCATTTTCTTTAATTTTCCTGTCTCATATAAAATTGCCTCGGACATGGTCGTCTTTCCAGCGTCGACATGCGCGAGGATACCGATAACAAATCGTTTCATATACAATAAGGTCTGCTTTCTGTAATATAGATATAATAAGTGACCTGCCTCCTGAAAGAAAATAAAAGGCGGCAGCGTAAACATAGTATATCAGAAAACAGAATCCCATGCAACGAGGCACCGGCACAGGATTCACCAGGATCAGCATGATTTGCGTAAACGGACAGGTCTGTCGGGCTGGTCATTGTCCCAAAATCATAGAAAACACCCGGAAAACTGCACAGAAATCCCGCAAACAGGCACTTTTCCCAGCAAACCCCTTGATTTTTCAGATGTTCTATGCTATGATTTTGACGATAACATAAGTAACCGGTCAAAAGAGTGGACGAAAAAGTCCACTCTTTCGTTTTGCATAACCGGAATATTCCGGCAGAAAGGCGGTGGAAACCCATGGCAAGAAGAGATGAATATGAATCCAGGGTCGAGAAATTTTTAATTCCGATCATGGAAGAGAATAATTTTGAACTGGTGGACGTGGAGTACGTGAAGGAAGCGGGCACCTGGTATCTGAGAGCTTATATCGACAAAGAGGGCGGCTTCACGGTAGATGACTGTGAGATGGTATCGAGACGCTTAAGCGACTGGCTCGATAAAGAAGACTTTATCGATGACAGCTATATCCTGGAAGTAAGCTCCCCGGGACTTGGCAGACCGTTAAAGAAAGAGAAGGACTTCAAGAGAAGTCTCGGCGAAGCAGTCGATATCAAGCTGTACCGCGCCATCGAGAGACAGAAAGATTTCTCCGGAATTCTCACGGCATATGACGCGGACACTGTAACGATCCGCTACGAGGACGGTTCCGAGAACACATTTAATAGAAAAGACATTGCCTTAATCCGTCTGGCATTCGATTTTTAATAAGGAGGATAAAAAATGAACAAGGAACTGATGGAATCGATGAATATACTCGAAAAAGAGTACAACATCAGTAAGGACACATTGCTGGAGGCAATTGAGAATTCACTTCTCACAGCCTGCAAGAACCATTTCGGCAAAGCTGACAATGTGAAAGTCATCATTGATCCGGATGGCTGCGACTATTCTGTATATATGGAAAAAGAGGTCGTTGAGACTGTGGAGGACCCGATCACACAGATCAGCCTCGCTGACGCAAGAATGATCGCTCCGAGACATGTCCTTGGTGATATCGTCCAGATCCCCATTGATTCCCATGATTTCGGCAGAATCGCGACGCAGAACGCGAAGAACGTGATCTTACAGAAGATCCGCGAGGAGAGCCGTAAGTCCCAGTTAAGCGAGTGGCAGTGCAAGGAGAAAGAGGTCGTTACGGGTATTGTCCAGCGTTATATTGGCCGCAATGTCAGCGTAGATCTCGGAAAGATCGATGCGATCCTTCCGGAAGCTGAGCAGGTAAAGGGCGAAGTATTCCAGAGAACTGAGCGCATCAAGGTTTATATCCTGGAAGTTAAGGACAGCCCGAAGGGACCGAGAATCTCCGTATCCAGAACGCATCCGGACCTCGTAAGACGTCTGTTTGAGGCTGAGATCGCAGAGGTCCGCGACGGTACCGTTGAGATTCGCGCCATCGCCCGTGAGGCAGGTTCCAGAACAAAGATCGCTGTAAGCTCCACAGACCCGAACGTTGATCCGGTAGGTGCATGTGTAGGTTTAAACGGCGCGAGAGTCAACGCGATCGTCAACGAGCTCCGCGGTGAGAAGATCGATATCATCAACTGGGACGACAACCCGGCGTTCTTAATTGAAAACGCGTTAAGTCCGGCGAAGGTCATCTCCGTCGTTGCGGATGAGGACGAGAAAGAGGCACAGGTCATCGTTCCGGACTACCAGTTATCCTTAGCGATCGGTAAAGAAGGACAGAATGCAAGACTTGCCGCAAGACTTACCACCTACAAGATCGATATCAAGAGTGAGACACAGGCGAGAGAGCTTGGCCTCTTCGACGATATGGATTTCGGCGAGGAAGGCTTTGAGGGCGAGTACGAGAAAGATGTAGAGCCGGCAGAGGACGAAGTTCCGGCAGAGGAAACTTCCGAAGCACAGGCTGAGACAGAAGAATAGGAGAGAAGGGAACGACCACAGTGAGTACAGTAAAGAAGGTTCCGCAGAGACAGTGCATTGGCTGCGGTGAAATGAAAAACAAGCGGGAGCTGATCCGTGTCTTAAAAGGTACTGACGACGTGATTTCCATTGACGCGACCGGAAGAAAAAACGGACGCGGCGCATATATCTGCCCATCCATGGCATGCTTTGAAAAGGCAGTGAAGAGCCGGGGACTGGAACGCTCCTTTAAAATGGCAATTCCAAAAGAGGTTTACGAAAGTCTGAAAAAGGAGATGGAACAGATCGATGAACAGAAATAAGGTCCTGGGCCTGCTGGGCCTGGCGGAGAAAGCCGGCAAGGTAAGAAGTGGCGAGTTCTCCACAGAGAAGGCGGTAAAGTCCGGAAAAGCCGGACTGGTGATCGTATCGGAAGAATCTTCGGACAACACAAAGAAAATGTTCCGGAACATGTGTACTTACTATAAGGTCCCGTACTTTGAGTTCGGAAGCAAGGAAGAGCTCGGACACATCCTGGGAAAGCAGATGAGAGCGTCCCTGGCCGTGATCGACGAGAATTTTTCCAATGCGTTGTTGAAGCATTTTACTGCAAAAGCGTAGTCCTGCGGACATGAGGAGCGCATGCCTGCATGCGGCGGGTCATGTACATTGGCGATGGTTTGCAGGGACTATTTTGGAGGTGGCGAGCGTGAGTGAGTTTGAAAAGGATTTAAGAAAGAAAAAAGAGGGAACAGATACATTGAATCAGAATCAGGAGAATTCCACAAAGCCGGCAGTTCCGGCTGAAGGAGAAAATAATGCGCCGGCAGCACCGGCAAAGAAGCGTATTGCGGCAGTTTACCGTCCGCAGAACAGCACACAGAAACGTCCGGCAGGAAACCGCCAGCAGGGCGGTCAGAGACCGGCAAGACCGAACAACGGTTCCGGCATGCAGGTGAGACCGACGACAAACAGCGCGCCGGCAGAACCGGCAAAGGCAGCTGAGACTTCAGCAGCACCGGCACCGGAGAAAAAGGCGGAGACAGTTAAGACAGAGGCACCGGCACAGGATCTTCGTGAGAATGTCCGTCCGCTTCCGAACCAGAGCCGTCCGGAAGGACGCCAGGGCTTCCAGTCCAGAGAGAGCCGTCCGTTCCCGGGACGCGACGGAAACCGTGAGAGCGGAAGAGATAACCGCCAGGGAGGCTATCAGGGCAACAGAGATAATAATCGTCAGGGCGGCTACCAGGGTAACAGAGACGGAAACCGCCAGGGAGGCTACCAGGGCAACCGCGATAACAACCGTCAGGGCGGCTATCAGGGCAACAGAGATAACAATCGTCAGGGCGGTTATCAGGGAAGCAGAGATGGAAACCGTCAGGGCGGCTACCAGGGCAACAGAGACGGAAACCGCCAGGGGGGTTATCAGGGCAACCGAGATAACAATCGCCAGGGCGGCTACCAGGGCAACAGAGACGGAAACCGCCAGGGAGGCTACCAGGGCAACCGTGACAACAATCGTCAGGGCGGTTACCAGGGCAGAAACGACAATCGTCAGGGTGGAAACAGAAGCGGCATGGGCATTCCGAAGCCGTCCTTCGACACACCGCTTGCACAGAAGCAGCAGAATACGAAGCAGAGCAAGAACGCTTACAAGAAAGAGCATGACGCAAAGAAAGACCGCGATATCGAGATGAAAGGCAAGGCAGGAAAGGGCCAGAAGGGCGTAAAAGCTCCGGTTATGCCGCCGCAGCCGAAGAAGGAGGAGGCGAAGGTCGAGGAGATCAAGACCATCGTAATCCCGGAGGTTATCACGATCAAAGAACTCGCGGACAAGATGAAATTACAGCCGTCCGCAATCGTTAAGAAGCTCTTCTTACAGGGCACCATCGTTACGATCAACCAGGAGATCGACTTCGAGAAAGCCGAAGAGATCGCTATGGAGTATGATGTTCTCTGCGAGAAGGAGAAGAAGGTCAACGTCATCGAGGAACTCTTAAAAGAGGAAGAAGAGGACGAGAAGGACATGGTTCCGAGACCGCCGGTCATCTGCGTAATGGGTCATGTTGACCACGGTAAAACTTCCCTTCTTGACGCGATCCGCCAGACAAACGTAACCTCCAGAGAGGCAGGCGGTATCACACAGCACATCGGTGCCTATGTTGTTGAATACAACGGACAGAAGATCACATTCCTCGATACACCGGGTCATGAGGCGTTCACGGCAATGCGTATGCGTGGTGCCCAGGCAACAGATATCGCGATCCTCGTTGTCGCAGCGGACGACGGTGTTATGCCACAGACTGTTGAGGCCATCAACCACGCGAAGGCAGCAGGCGTTGAGATCATCGTTGCTGTCAACAAGATCGATAAGCCGAGCGCAAATGTAGAGAGAGTAAAACAGGAGTTATCCGAGTATGAGCTGATTCCTGAGGACTGGGGCGGAAGCACCGTATTCGTACCGGTCTCCGCACATACAAAAGAGGGAATCCCGGAACTTCTCGAGATGATCCTCTTAACAGCAGAGGTAAAAGAGTTAAAGGCAAACCCGAACCGCCGCGCAAGAGGTCTCGTGATCGAGGCGCAGCTTGATAAGGGAAGAGGACCGGTGGCAACGGTACTTGTACAGAAAGGTACCTTAAAGGTCGGTGACGCTATCGCCGCTGGCTGCTGCTACGGTAAAGTCCGCGCCATGATGGACGATAAGGGCAACCGTGTCAAAGAGGCTGGCCCGTCCACCCCGGTTGAGATCCTCGGTCTCAACGATGTTCCGAACGCAGGTGAGGTATTCATCGCGCACCAGAACGAGAAAGAGGCTAGAAGCTTCGCAGAGACATTCATCGCAGAGAGCAAGAATAAGCTTATCGAAGATACAAAGGCAAAACTCTCCTTAGACGACCTGTTCTCACAGATCAAGGCCGGAAATGTCAAGGAACTTCCGATCATCGTAAAAGCCGATGTACAGGGTTCTGTAGAGGCTGTAAAACAGAGTCTCGTAAAACTTTCCAACGAGGAAGTTGTTGTCAAAGTCATCCACGGCGGCGTTGGCGCGATCAACGAGTCCGACGTTACACTTGCATCCGCTTCCAATGCGATCATCATCGGTTTCAACGTTCGTCCGGACGCACAGGCGAAGTCCATCGCGGACCGCGAGAAAGTCGACATGCGTCTGTACCGCGTCATCTACCAGGCGATCGAGGATGTAGAGGCTGCCATGAAGGGTATGCTGGATCCGGTATACGAGGAGCAGGTAACCGGTCATGCAGTTGTCCGCCAGACATTCAAGGCATCCGGAGTCGGCACCATCGCCGGTTCCTATGTGCTTGACGGTAAGATCACCCGTGGAAGCAAGGCCCGCATCACGAGAGACGGCGAGCAGATCTTCGAGGGACCGCTTGCATCCTTAAAGCGTTTCAAGGACGATGTGAAGGAAGTCAACGCAGGTTACGAGTGCGGTCTTGTATTCGAGGGCTTCAACGATCTCCAGGAAGACGATATGATCGAAGTTTATATCATGGTAGAGGTACCGAGATAGTCCCAGACAGAGAAGAGGTAATATCATGAGAAAAAACAGTGTAAAAAATATCCGGATCAACGGCGAAGTCCAGAAAGCTCTGAGCGAAATCATCCGCTCCGAGCTCAAGGACCCGCGTGTTCATCCGATGACAAGCGTGGTCCAGGTCTCGGTCACACCGGACCTTAAGATCTGTAAGGCCTACATCAGCGTCCTTGCGGACGAGGAGCAGGCGAAAGATACGATCCGCGGCTTAAAGAGCGCGGAGGGCTTTATCAGAACCCAGCTTGCGAAGAAAGTAAATCTTCGGAACACCCCGCAGATCTTCTTCGTGCTGGACCAGTCTATCGAGTACGGCGTCCGCATGTCCAAGCTCATCGATGAGGTGACAAAGAATATGCCGGAGGAGCAGGAAGACGACGGAACTGAGAGCGAAAATTAAACGACGGAACCGGTCTGCGTGGGATACGCGCGGACCGGAATGTACTGAAATCATATAGAGGAATCCGGCCAGACACGCGCAACGCGGATTCTGCCGGATTTTTCTGGTCTACAGAATAAGAACACAATAAGGGAGGCGGAACTTTTGGGAATTTTAGATGAGATGCTGGAAGGAAAGAAGACCATCGTGATCCTGGGCCATGTAAACCCGGACGGGGACTGTATCGGTTCCTGCCTGGGACTCTACAATTATCTGAAGGAAAATTATGAGGGGCTTGAGGTCTCGGTGTATCTGGAGAAAATAGGAGTGAAATTTTCCTTTCTTTCCGGTTTTGAGGATGTACACACAGAATACGACGACACAAAAACATTTGACCTTTGCATCACATCGGATGCCAGCGACGTTCCACGCCTGGGCGTCTTCGCCCCGTACCGGGAGACAGCAAAAGATACATTCTGCGTTGACCACCACATCACGAACAAGGGAATGTGCAGGGTCAACGTGATCGAGAGCTGGGCAAGCTCCGCAAGTGAGGTGATGTTCCGACTTCTCGATAAGGAAAAGATCAGCAAAGCGGTCGCAGAGTGCCTGTATACGGGAATTGCTCATGACACCGGTATCTTCAAGTTCTCAAGTACATCGAGGCAGACCATGGAGATCGCCGGATTTTTAATGGAAAAAGGCATTGATTTCCAAAAGATCATCGATGACAGCTTTTTTGCGAAGACATACGGTCAGGCGAAGCTTCACGGCCGGGCTGTTCTCGACAGTGTCCGGATTCTGGATAACCGTTGTGTATACACGGTTGTCACGACGGATGAGTTAAGGGAATATGGCTGCACCGTAAAGGCCACGGACGGAATCGTGGACCAGCTTCGGATCATTGAAGGCATCGAGATCGCGTTTCTGCTCTACCAGACGGGAAATCCTGACGAGTACAAGGTGAGCCTCAGAACGAACTCCGCAGTGGATGTGAGCCGGATCGCCCAGAGCTTCGGCGGCGGCGGACATGTGAAGGCCGCAGGCTGCACGATGACGGGGGAGCCGCAGGAGATCGTGGAGAAGATCAGCGGAAAGATCCGCGAGCAGTGGGAAGAGCTCAAGTAACGAACACCGGAGGAAAGAATGTACGACGGAATTATTAACGTATATAAAGAAAAAGGATTCACCTCCCACGATGTCGTGGCGAAAATGCGGGGGATCCTGGGTCAGAGAAAGATCGGTCATACGGGGACTCTCGATCCGGCGGCGGAAGGCGTTCTTCCGGTGTGCGCCGGAAAAGGCACAAAGCTCTGCGATATGCTGACCGACCACGACAAGACATACAGGGCTGTTCTTCTTCTGGGAACCGAGACGGACACGGAGGACACGACGGGTACGGTGCTGGAGACGAAAGAAACATCGGGCCTCACTGAAAACGAAGTGCAGGACGCGGTCCTCTCCTTTATCGGGGATTACGCCCAGGTTCCGCCAATGTACTCGGCACTCAAGGTCGATGGAAAGAAGCTCTATGAGCTTGCGCGAGAGGGAAAGACTGTGGAGCGGAAAGCGCGCCCGGTTAAGATCTTCGATATCCAGATCGAGAAGATGGAGCTCCCGGAGGTCACGATGACCGTGTCCTGCTCAAAGGGAACTTATATCCGCACCCTGTGCCATGATATCGGCGCGAAGCTCTCCGTCGGCGGCTGCATGAAGGAGCTTCTTCGGACAAAGGTGGGCCAGTTTGAGCTCTCAGAGAGCCTGACACTGGACGAACTTCAGAAGTTAAAAGAGGAAGACCGGCTGGCGGAGGCCGTACTTCCGGTGGAGGAAGTCTTCAAGGAACTTCCGGAGATCCGTTCGGATACGGAGGAGCTCGATAAGCTCTTAAAGAATGGAAATCCGTTCCGCAGCCGCGCAGTAAAAGATGTAAAGGGCGGGGACATGTTCCGCGTTTATCATTCGGATGGAACCTTTATCGGGGTGTTTAAGTACGACGAAGAGAAACACATGTACTATCCGGAAAAAATCTTTCTGGGAGGAAATTGACATGCAGTACATCGCGGAAACCAGAGAGTTTCAGATCAAAGAGAAAACAGTCGTCAGCATCGGTAAATTTGACGGCCTCCACAGGGGACACCAGAAGCTGATGCATGAGATGTTAAAATGGAAGGAACAAGGCTTTAAGATCGCCGTGTTCACCTTCGCGACGCCTCCGGGAACACTTGTAAAGGGAAAGATGCAGACCATGATCATGACGAACCCGGAGCGTGAGATGCTTTTGGAGAGAGCCGGTGTGGACTACATCGTGGAATACCCATTTGATGAGGAAGTATGCCATATGGCACCGGAGAAGTTCGTCTCCGACATCCTGGTGGGACACATGAACGCCGGGGTCATCGTTTCTGGTCCGGACTGCCACTTTGGATACAAGGCAGCCGGGGACTGCGCGATGCTGGAGCGCCTGTCGTCTGAGTACGGATACCGCTATTTTGTTGTTGACAAGGAGCGGGACGAGGAAGGAAAGATCATCAGCAGCACCTACATCCGTGAGATGCTGGCGGACGGAAATATCATAAAGGCAAACAAGCTTTTGGGGTATTATTACTTTGTCACCGGAACGGTGCAGCATGGAAACGCCATCGGACACACAAAATTATATCCGACGGCGAACCTGATCCCGCCGGCGGTGAAACACCTGCCGAAGTTCGGCGTCTATGTGACGAGGGTGACCGTGGACGGAAAAACTTACGGTGGACTGACAAATGTGGGGGCAAAACCTACGATCTCCGGGGAAAATCCTGTGGGAGTGGAGACTTATCTCTATAATTTTGAGGGAGATCTCTACGGAAAAGACATGAAAGTGGAGCTTCTCGACTTTGTGAGACCGGAGATGAAGTTTGAGTCCATCGACGCGCTGAAGGCGCAGCTGGACCATGATATCAAGGAGTGCCAGAGACGGTATCTGGAGTTTGCGTAAATATTCATAAATTTCAGAAAAGTATCATAAAAAGGAACATCATCCGTTTCTCACAAAAGGATGGGAGACGGGCGTATCTTAAAAAGGGAAGGTAATTGTCTGGAAGAGCTTTGCCCATGCAGTGCGGATCTGACGGACAGTTATACATGGAGAAGGAAGAATTGGAGTTAGAAAATAAGCCGGAAGGCGGGGAAAAAGAAAAGCAGGCGCCGGAGCAGAAGCCGGCGATGACATATGCAGAATTTAAGGCCCAGAAAGGGAGAAAACGGGGGAAAAACCGTGGGACCGGAATGAATAAGGACCTGGCGGTAAAGATCGCGGCTGTGTGCGGCGGCGTGGTCGTTCTCGTTGGAGCCGTTGGCGGAGGCCTCTACTCGCATGAATCCTCAAAATACAAGACATGTTTTCTGCCCGGAACCATCGTTGACGGCATGGATGTGACGGGAAAGACGGCATCGGAAGTGGAAGACGCCATCATGGAGCAGTTAAAGGGATATACGCTGACCATCAATGGGCGTGAGGATCTCTCTGAGTCCATCACCGGGGAGAGTGTGGGACTTTACGCGGAGTTTGATGATACGTTAGATAAGGCCATCGCCTCCCAGAAGCCGATGGACTGGGGAAAATACCGGTTTGGAAAAGCGGTGAATGAGGTAAATACGGATGCCCTGCTCCGCTACAGCGACGATATGCTGAATGAGGCAGTAGGAGGCCTCTCCTGCATGGACGAGGAAAATATGAGAGAGCCGGAGGACGCGAAGATCTCTGATTATGATTCCGCGACAGGCTCTTACTCGATCATAAAAGAGGATGAGGGAACGGAGCTCCTGGAGGACAAGGTGAAAGAGGCGGTCGCCACTGCGATCATGTCCCTGGCGGAGAGCGTGGACCTCGAGGAACAGGGATGTTATCTGGCTCCTTCGGTGACCTCCGAGGACGAGGCACTTAAGACGGCCTGCGAGACCATGAACAAGTATGTGGGGGCGAAGATCACATATAAGTTTGGAGATAAAGCGGAGACGCTGAACGGAAATGAGATCCATAACTGGCTCACGGTCAACGGAACGAGCGTCAGTGTCAGCGAGTCGAAGGCGGCGGAGTATGTCAAGAACCTGGCATCCACCTGTAACACCGCGTATAAGCCGAAGACATTGAAGACATCCTACGGAAAGACGGTGACCATCACCACCGGAAATTACGGATGGAAGATCGACCAGGCGAAGGAGACGGCAGCTCTCGTGAGCCTCATCAAAAATGGGGAGCAGACATCCAGAGAGCCGGAGTATTCCCAGAAGGCCGCGAGCCATTCGGGAAATGATTATGGAAATACATACGTGGAAATCAACCTGACGGCGCAGCATCTTTACTTCTATGCGAATGGAAAGCTTCTTGTGGAGTCGGATTTCGTGTCCGGAAATGCCGCGAAGGGCTGGAGTACCCCGGCGGGTGCTTATTCCATCACGTATAAGCAGAGAAATGCGACCCTGAAAGGCCAGGGATACGCGACTCCTGTTTCCTACTGGATGCCGTTTAACGGCGGAATCGGTCTGCATGACGCGAATTGGAGAAAGACATTTGGTGGAACGATCTACAAGAATGGCGGATCCCACGGCTGCGTCAACCTACCGCCGGCAGTGGCGAAGACCATCTACGAGAACATCTCTGCGGGAGATCCGGTCCTGTGCTACCATTTAGACGGCACGGAGAGCTCCAAGACCGGCGGAACGAAGAAGGACGGGACGGCGGAGACAACGGCAGCTACGACGGCAGTGCCGACAACCGCGGCACCTGAGACGACGGCAGCACTGGCGACCACGGCAGCGCCGGAAACGACCGCGGCGGGACCGTCCGTGCCGGAGACAACCGCGGCACCTGAGACGACACCTGCAGTTACGGCGGGCGGGGACAACGAGAGCTTCGGACCGGGATTCGTGCAGGAGACGGAAGGCATGACAGAGCAGGAAGTCGGACCTGGATTTTAAAATCTGTTTAAAAGAAAAGCAGTTCAATTTTGTGACGTTTAAACACGAGTTGAACTGCTTTTTTGAACTGTAACGATTCTGGAGCTTTTTATGAAAAAAACATATTTACTTTTAAAGACAGGTATGCTATACTGTCGAGGTATGTGAAAGCGCCGACGCTCGGTCAGCGGATAACTCCAACCGGGACCTGGTGATCGGTAAGTTTAAAGAATTTTAAGGAGGAAATCACAATGATTTCAAAGGAAAAGAAAGCAGCTATTATCGCTGAATACGGCAGAAAACCGGGCGACACAGGTTCACCGGAAGTTCAGATCGCAATTCTTACAGAGAGAATCGCAGAGCTCACAGAGCATTTAAAAGTTAACCCGAAAGATCATCATTCCAGACGTGGTCTTCTTATGATGGTAGGTCAGAGACGTGGTCTTCTTGCATACCTTAAGAAATCTGATCTTGAAGGATACCGTGCTCTTATTGAGAAGTTAGGCATCAGAAAGTAATAGCAGACTTATGGGTGGAGCGCATGATTTCGTGTACTCCACCTTTGTTGTAATTGACAGACGGAAGAAACTTCCGAGACCGCTAAAGTAGGCATGAGTGATCCGGAGCTTACGGGTTCGCGTGTTAACCAATGCGTGGATCATGTTTAGTTTAGTAGTTTCGGCTTCTTCTGTCGCAACATTTAAGAAAAGGAGACGAAGCCATGTTTAAGAGTTTTTCCATGGAACTTGCAGGACGTACCCTTACCGTTGAGGTAGGCCGCGTTGCAAAGCAGGCAAACGGTGCAGCATTCATGCACTACGGCGATACAGTTGTTCTTTCTACCGCAACTGCATCTGACAAACCGAGGGACGGAATCGATTTCTTCCCGTTAAGCGTAGAATATGAAGAAAAATTATACTCCGTAGGAAAAATCCCGGGCGGATTCACAAAGAGAGAGGGAAAGGCATCCGAGAACGCGACCCTTACTTCCCGTGTTATCGACCGTCCGATGCGTCCGTTATTCCCGAAAGATTACAGAAACGACGTAACACTTGACAACATTGTTATGTCCGTTGACCCGGAGTGCAGCCCGGAGCTCACAGCTATGCTCGGTTCCGCGATCGCTACATGCATTTCCGATATCCCGTTCGACGGTCCGTGTGCAATGACTCAGGTAGGTCTTATTGACGGCGAGTTCATTATCAACCCGACCGCTGCTCAGAAGAAAGTTTCTGACCTTGCTCTTACCGTTGCATCCACAAGAGAGAAAGTTATCATGATCGAGGCCGGCGCAAAGGAAGTTCCGGAGCATACCATGATCGACGCGATCTTCAAGGCACACGAAGTAAACCAGGAGATCATTAAATTCATCGACCGCATCGTTGCTGAGTGCGGTAAAGAAAAGCACACTTACGAGAGCTGCGCAATTCCGGATGAGCTGTTCGCTGCGATCAAAGAGATCGTTCCGCCGGCTGAGATGGAAGAGGCTGTATTCACAGACGAGAAGCAGAAACGTGAGGAGAACATCCGCCAGATCACAGAGCGTCTCGAAGAGGCATTTGCTGAAAACGAAGAGTGGCTTCCGCTTATCGGACAGGCTGTTTACCAGTATCAGAAGAAGACCGTAAGAAAGATGATCTTAAAAGACCACAAGCGCCCGGATGGCCGCCGCATCGACGAGATCCGTCCGTTAGCTGCTGAGATCGATATCCTTCCGCGCGTACATGGTTCCGGTATGTTCACCCGCGGACAGACCCAGATCTTAAACGCCTGCACACTTGCTCCGCTTTCCGAGGCACAGCGTCTTGATGGTCTTGATGAGAATGAGACAACAAAGAGATATATGCACCACTACAACTTCCCGTCCTTCTCCGTAGGCGAGACAAAGCCGTCCAGAGGACCGGGACGCCGTGAAATCGGTCATGGCGCTCTTGCTGAGCGTGCCCTTGTACCGGTACTTCCGAGCGAGGAAGAGTTCCCGTACGCGATCCGTACTGTATCTGAGACAATGGAGTCCAACGGTTCCACATCCCAGGCCAGCATCTGTGCATCTACCCTGTCCCTTATGGCAGCAGGTGTTCCGATCAAGACTATGGTAGCCGGTATCTCCTGCGGTCTTGTAACAGGCGAGACAGACGACGATTACATCGTTCTTACCGATATCCAGGGTCTTGAGGACTTCTTCGGAGACATGGACTTCAAGGTAGGCGGTACTCACGAAGGTATCACTGCGATCCAGATGGATATCAAGATCCACGGTTTAACACGCCCGATCATCGAGGAGGCGATCAGACGCTGCCGTGAAGCAAGACTTTACATCATGGATAATATTATGGCTCCGGTTATCAGCGAGCCGAGAAAGACTCTGTCCAAGTACGCTCCGAAGATCACACAGATCACCATTGATCCGGCTAAGATTGGCGATGTAGTCGGCAAGCAGGGTAAGGTCATCAACAAGATCATCGAGGAGACAGGCGTTAAGATCGACATCACAGACGACGGTGCTGTAAATGTATGCGGTACTGATCAGGAGATGATCGATAAGGCCATCGCTACCATCAGGAACATCGTGACAGATGTTGAGCCGGGTATGATCTACACAGGTAAAGTTGTCCGCATCATGGAATTCGGCGCATTTGTTGAGCTTGCCCCGAACAAGGATGGCATGGTTCATATCTCCAAGCTCTCCGACAAGCGTGTAGCAAAGGTTGAGGATGTTGTCAACATCGGCGATGAGGTTACCGTAAGAGTCGTTGAGGTAGACCGCATGGGAAGGATCAACCTGACCATGAGACCGGAAGATATGACAGCAGACCTTGAGAAGTTAACACGTCCGGAAAGACGCGAGAGAAGCGACCGCCCGGAGAGACGCGATGACAGAAGAGGCGGACGCCGCGACGACAGACGCGAGCGTTCTGAGAAGAAGGAAGATAACGAGTAAGACATGTCAGAGTTCGGTTATGTGCCAGTTTTGGTTACTGCATGACTGAACGGTGCTGCTTACGATAAATACATGGGCCGCAGCCTGCAGCGTTTGCTTTGCAGCCTGCGGCTCATGTTGATTAAAAAAAGATCGGAGAGGAGAAAACTATGACATTTACATATCCTGCCGTATTTACAGAGAAAGAAGATGGAACCGGTTATCACGCATTCTTTCCGGATCTGGAGATGTGTGAGGCGGACGGTGCCGATTTAGAGGACGCTATCGAAAACGCCAGAGATGCAGCCCAGAACTGGATCAGCGTAGAGCTGGAAGAATTCGAGGGCGACCTGCCTTTCGCGACTCATGTAGACGATATTGAGCTTGCAGAGAATCAGGTTGCGAAGCAGATCATGGTAAAGATCAAGTTTTTACCGGACAGCGACTGATGGGATTTTTGCTTTCCAGCTTAAGTTTTCTTACGGTCAGCGCAGCAAGTGGGCAGATCTGCTGAACAGTTACGAATAAGAAACTCATATAAATGGGATCCCCGGAATAGGATTGTAACAAAATCCATGATGGGGATCTTATTTTATGTTCAGACGTTTGCCAAGGCGCGCGAGAAAGGTGCTTACGGTGCTGGGAGTCCTGATGGTGATCTTGGGCGGGATTGCGGCATTTACCGGATGTCAGTCCGGAAATTCTGAGGAGAAGCAGGGAGAAGACCTGGAATTTACAGTCACCGGGGAGGCGGATATCCCGGCGGCATTAAAGGAACTGATCGACAAAAAGCGGGAAAAACCATTCAAGCTTACATACGCGGACGGGCTGGAAATGTATATCGTCATCGGCGAGGGTCCGCAGAAAGGCGGCGGCTACAGCGTGGCGGTGAAGGAACTCTATGAGACGGATAATTCCATCGTGATCCGCACGGAACTTACGGGACCGGAGGCTGGTGAGGCGAGGGGGACAGAGAACTCGTATCCGGTGCTGATCGTGAAGACAGAGTATCGGGATAAGCCGGTGGTATTTCAGTAAATCCGGAGGGTCGTGTTTTGCTTACAAATGCGTTTCCTTATATTGTGTAATCGGAAATTACTTTATATAGGTAAGACAGACTCGATATTCTGCACTGATGTATTGAGTTAACGCTTTACCTTGATAATCATTTCTGCTAGAATACATGTAATCAGCCATAAATGTCCTGACGGCAGATGTGGAACGTGACCGATTGACCGAAATGATCTGATGTGAAGAAATTCGGACACACAATATGGGCAGAATACGTATGATAGACAGAGAAAATATGTCTTAAAAGATTACAACGGGATGGCAGAGGAGAGGAAAAACATGTTGTTGAAAGATATCTGGCTTGATGTAAAGGCGGTTCAGGAGAGAGATCCGGCGGCGAGAAGCGCGCTGGAGGTCCTGCTTTTATACCAGGGAGTCCATGCCCTGATCTGGCACCGGATCGCTCACTGGTTCTGGACCCACAATATGCGGTTCCTCGGCCGTCTGATCTCCCAGATCGCCAGATTTTTCACTCTGATTGAGATCCATCCGGGCGCGGTTCTGGGACATGGGATCCTCATCGACCACGGCTGCGGCATCGTCATCGGTGAGACCACGGTGGTGGGTGACAACTGCACACTCTACCAGGGCGTAACACTGGGCGGCGTTGGAACAAAGAAGGGAAAACGCCATCCGACCATCGGAAACAATGTCCTCATCGGAGCCGGAGCGAAGATCCTCGGCGCCTTCGAGGTGGGTGACAACTGCCAGATCGCGGCGAACGCGGTCCTTTTAAAGCCCCTGGAGGAGAACAGTACCGCAGCCGGAATCCCCGCGAGACAGGTCAAAAAGGACGGTGTGCCGGTGAAAGATCCGTCAAAGAAGATCAACACGGAACACATCTGCAAGATGCAGGAGACCATCGACGAGCTGGAGCGTCGGGTGAAAGAGCTGGAGAAGGAGCTGGAAAAGGCGAAGGAGGAGCTGTAGCAGAATAGATCTAAGCAGCAGTACAACCGGAGGACCTTTAAGCAGACCTGCGGATGTGCTGCATTGAGCGAAAAGAAGCCCAGGCCGCCGGATTGAAAGGAACAACGGGCATAAAATAATAACTGCCATCATACAATTTCCTAAAGCATGGCTTTGGAAAGGTATGGTGGCGTTTTTATGATGGAACTTTTGAAGAAACATATCCACATGAACCGTCGCAGGGGGAACGTCACGTCCCAGATGACCCTGGATGACGATTTCAATGTGCCGGATTCTATGGATGATGTGGAAGAACTGATCATGGAGAACGGGGAGGTAAAAATCGAGTCGGTGAAGAACCCCGGCGAGAAGGCGGAGATCAGTGGAAAACTGGAATTCCGGATCCTGTACCGGCGGCCCGGCGGAGAACTCACAGCTCTTGCCGGCAGCATCCCGTTTACGGAGACCGTACATATGCCGGGGCTTGCGGAGAATGACTATGTGCAGGCGGGCTGGGAGCTGGATGACCTGAATGTGAGTCTCATCAACTCGAGAAAACTGAATGTCAAGGCGTTAGTGACCCTGGAACTCAAGGCGGACGAGATCCGGGACATGGAGACGGCGTCGGACGTGAAATTCGACGGTGAGGTGGAGGTATTGAAGAAGACGCTGACCGTGGCTGCCATCGCCGTTCGGCGGCGGGACACGTTCCGGGTGCGGGAAGTCCTTACGATCCCTGGAAACGACCCGGACGCGGAGACGCTTTTGTGGCAGGATATGCGGCTTCAGGATGTGGAGACGAAGCCCCTCGACGGGAAGATCCATATCAGCGGCGATCTTCTGGTATTTGCAGTCTACTCTGCGGGCGGCGGGCAGATGCCGGTGCAGTGTTTCGAGGAGACTGTGCCGTTTTCCGGGGATGTGGAGCTCACAGAATCTGCGGAGGACATGATCCCGTTTATCACGGTGAAGTTAGTGCACCGGGATATGGAACTGCAGCCGGATTCCGACGGGGAGATGCGGGAGATATCCGTGGACGCGGTCATGGAACTGGACATCAGGCTCTACGAGGAAGAGCAGGTGGAGCTTCTCGGGGACATCTATGCCCTGGACCGGGAGGCGGTTCCGGAGACAGGGACGGTGTGCTTTGATACGCTGGCAGTGCGGAACCAGGTGAAGACGAAGATCCAGGAGAAGGTCCAGCTCACCGGAAGGCAGCGGATCCTGCAGGTATGCCACAGCGACGGGGACGTGAAGATCGATGAGGTCCAGATCAAGGAGGACGGAATCCACATGGACGGGGTCCTGGAGATCCGGCTTTTATACCTGACGGCGGATGACCAGGCACCTGTGGGGGCAGCGTCGGAGGTGCTGCCGTTCCATCTGATGGCAGCCGCGGATGGTCTGACGCAGGATGTGGTATATGAGATTGAACCGGGGATCTCCGGGCTTACAGCTGTCATGGCAGGCGGGGACGCCGTGGAGGTGAAGGCTCAGATCACGGCGGATGTGCTGGTGTTAAAGCCTGTCTGCGAGCAGACGGTCCTGAGCGTGGCGGAGGAACCTTTGGATACGGAGCGGCTCAAAAAAATGCCGGGGATCATCGGATATGTGGTGAAGCCGGGGGACAGTCTCTGGAAGATCGCCAGGATGTTCCACACAAGCGTAGAACGGATCATGGAGCTAAACCACCTGTCAGACAGCACGATCCGGCCGGGCGACAGGCTGATTTTGGTGAAAACGGTGCAGGGATAGAGCTGGTTCCGCGTGTGACTGTTGTCCGGTGCTGCTTTTTATTGAAAAAACAAGTGCAAAATGCGGCAATGTGTGATTTTCCCCGAATGTCTGGTTGCAATTCGGGGAAAATTTTATATAATGGTATGAGTGGGATTTTCTGATCGCAGCAAAATGACATTGGTCAGGAGCGACAGAATATTATGGAATATGCCAGAATCGGAAACAGAAGAATGCTCCTGTAACGTTCTGAAAACTGCGGCATAAAATAACAGTACCACAGAAAATCACATCTAAGGCATCCCGATGCTTTCATATAGATTCCGCGGGCTCAGGCTTTCGGAGAACGGTGATGGATTCCATGGTCCCATTGCCGTTTACATAACATGTAAAGTGTCAGAGAGCAGGGAATGTCGGGGCAGGATACAGGCGGGTGCCGGTATCGCCGTGAAATGGAGAAAACATGAACTATACATATCTTCTGGAATGTTCGGACGGGACCCTCTACTGCGGCTGGACGAATGACCTGGAAAAAAGGGTGAAGGCGCACAATTCCGGGCGCGGGGCGAAGTACACGAAGTCCAGACGGCCGGTGCGGCTTGTGTGGTATGAGACTTTCGAGACGAAGGAAGAGGCGATGAGCCGGGAAGTGAAGGTAAAACAGCTTTCCCGGAATCAGAAGGATGAACTGGTGGCCCATGGGCCGGTTGAAAGGCCGATTTCCTGAAAAGCCCCGTAAGCGTGCGGCAGAGCATTGTTTATTGCGCTGGCCGCAGGAAAACATCACATATAAGGCAGAAATGCATCGATTTTTGAAATGGATTTTTGCTAGTATCTGTGAGAAAACCGGACAGATACGGAATACAGGGAGAAAATATTTATGATTTGTACTTTTAAAAAGAAACTGGCAAAGGTGCTCTGCGGCGTGCTCGTGTTTACCCAGCTGGGAACGATGCAGGCTTTCGCGAGACCCGACTGGCCATCCGACACGGGAATCGAGGCGGAGGCGGGAGCTGTCATGGACGTGGACACCGGAACGATGCTTTTCGGACAGAACAGCCATGTGGAATACTATCCGGCGAGTATCACAAAGATCCTCACAGCCCTCGTGGTCCTGGAACATGCGGACCTCACTGACACGGTCACTTACTCGGACAAGGCCATGAACTCCGTGGAGGTGGACAGCGGAAATAAGCTGAGTCTCGTGGCGGGAGACACTATGACTGTTGAGGACTGCCTGTACGCGCTGCTTCTTGCATCCGTCAACCAGGCGGCAAACGCCCTGGCGGAACACGTGGCAGGCAGTATTCCGGACTTTGTTGACATGATGAACGCGAAGATCTCGGAGCTTGGATGCACGGAGAGCCATTTCGCGAACCCATCGGGCCTCAACAACGATGACCAAGTGGTTACAGCGTTTGATATGACGAAGATCGCGGCTGCGGCCTACAGTAACCCGAAGCTTCTGGAGATCAGTTCCGCGAAGTCATGGAAGGTGGGACCGACGACGAACAACCCGGACGGGGCCAGTGTGCGGAATGAGCACCGTCTCGTGATCACGGAGGACACTTCCAGCGAGTATTACTGCCCGGAGGCGGTGGCAGGAAAGACCGGATATCTCTTAAAAGCAGGAAACACGCTTGTTACATACGGTGAGAAGGACGGAAGACGTGTTGTATCCGTCATCTTAAAGGGAAGTCCGAGACAGTATTTCATTGATGGAAAATCGTTGCTGCAGTTTGGCCTGAACCGGTTCCAGAACGTGGATATCGCGGAGAATGAGACGAGATATGTCACAGGAGAGGACCAGGTGGATGTAAACGGGACAAGCTATGCGCCGTCCGACCTGGCGATCCAGACAGGAAAGAAGATCACACTTCCGAAGGACGCCACATTCGCGGATGCGGAATTAAGTCTCGGCGCAGTTCCGGACGGAGCGCCGGAGGGAACGGTCGGAGTGCTCAACTACATTTACAATGAGAGAAAGATCGGCTCCGCGTACCTGATGACGAAGGCGGGGGCGGAAGCACTTGCGGCTGCTGAGGCAGCAGGAGGGGCCGAGACCACTGCAGCGGAAGAAACGTCCGGGGAGAGCACAGACGCTGCGGATCCGTCAGCAGATGACGAGAGCACTGAGGCTGAGACGGAGACCATGGGTGAGGCAGATGTGACCACGGCGGCAGATGACGCGGACAATGCGTCGGATCAAGCCGGCAGCAATGATGTGAAGACCGGATTCCCTGTGAAGATCCTCCTGATCGTGATCGGAATCCTCGTAGCAGCAGCAGCCCTGACCGGCGGTGGTATCTGGTTCATGATCCAGAACAACAGGAAAGAGGCGGAAGCAGAAGCACTTCGCCGCGAAAAGAGAAGACAGCGTCTCGTGGCCGAAGGCGGTGACGCTGAGGCCGAGTTCAACAGACTGCTTGAAGAGAAGCGGAAGAGGAACGAGGAGAGACGGAAGAGATAGAAGAATTCAGAAAAAAGCGGTTGGACCGATTGGCAGGTGTTCGTAAAACAGGTTTAGACCAAAATTACGAAATAAGCATCTGTCAAGCAGGGTGGGGCAACGAAATAACGGGTATCTGGAGAAAGCCGGATACCCGTTATTTTTTGCCAAGGATTTACAATTACAATTACGCACTTGAGCATAGGAGGGGCTTGTGTTATACTAAATTCAGCGTTTGCAGAATTTTATCAAGCAAAATGTGAATACAAAGCTTTGATTTAATATTTCAACAGAGGTGTAGTCTGTGGCTGTTAGTTATAAAAAACTTTGGAAACTACTGATTGACCGTGATATGAGGAAGAAAGACTTATGTGTTGCGGCGGGAATCAGCCATGCATCAATGGCAAAACTCGGAAAGAATGAAAACGTCACTACAGATGTGTTAGTAAAGATTTGCACAGCACTACAATGTGATATTGGCGACATTATGGAGATTACAAATAGCTCTAATAACTGAAGGGTGGAGGCGAACGAGCAGTGGATACAAAGAAGCTGGATAAGTGGGCTGATTTGCTGTTGGATACAGGAAAACGCAATAATCTAATCAATTTTAAGGATACGCGAGCTTCAACCGTGGAGGTGCTGCTCCCGTCTTCTGATGTGTTATTTGAGAAAGTGGACGGGACAGCTTCTTTTGAGGTCTTCGATCCCAAAATTGTCGAAGAAGATGATGACACGGAAGAATCCTATGCGGCGGAGCAGTTGCAAATCGGGACACCGGAAGAGTCTTCTGAACCGGAGCAGTTGCAGATTGAGGTGTCAGAAAAGTCCGATGCTTCTGGCGGCAAAGCAGCATTTTTGGCTCAATATTCCGGCAAAATCAAGCGGCAGAATCAAATCCTACTTTATAATGCCGCAACGAATCCACTTACTGCCGTAAAAAACATTGATAAGAAGGCGCGGGAGTTCATTGAAGAAACCGGTGTCAATGTTGCGTACATGGCGTTTGGTTTTGTCCATTGGAAAGAAAGCGCCGCCTCGAACTATGTTTTTCGCGCGCCCATTTTGCTTGTACCGATTCAGCTGGAACAAGCGTCAGCGGTAGAACCCTATTTTATCAAGTCGGCAGAAGACGACATCATTGTTAATCCGACCTTTTCCTATAAAATGGACGCAGAACATGGGGTGAAGCTCCCTGAGTATAACGATGAGGGGCTGACTGTCTACCTTGAGAAAGTAAAGCGTCTTGTGGCAAAACTCCAATGGACAGTCACAGCTGAATGCAAGATCGGTATTTTCTCATTTCTCAAAATCAATATGTACCGGGATTTGAAGGACAATGCAAAGGCAATTCTTGCAAATCAGAATGTCCGTCAGCTCTTGGGTGAGCCAACCGGCACAGAAAAATTATACGGCGATGAGGGAACTGCTGGCTCTGTTATGGATCCATTGATTGAGCTGCATAGTGTAGTAGATGCAGACTCCAGCCAAATCGAAGCGATTGAGATGGCAAAGTCGGGAAAGAGCTTCGTTTTGCAGGGACCTCCGGGAACCGGAAAAAGCCAGACGATTACAAATATCATCGCAGAATGCCTTAGCGATGGCAAAAAAGTGTTGTTCGTTTCTGAAAAGCTGGCAGCCTTGAATGTAGTCTACGACAAGTTGAAGCAAGCTGGACTCGCTGAATTTTGCTTACAGCTTCACAGTCATAAAGCAAATAAAAAGGATGTTATTGAGGATATTTGCCATACACTCCGTGCAGGGAAAAGTGGCGTTTCCTCGAAAGCGGACGCTGAAATTGCTATCAAGGAAAAGGCACAGCATCAGCTGGATGCCTATGCGGTTGAACTTCACAAGCTGCGCCCGGTCATTGAAAAAAGCTTGTATCAGCTGTATGAGTCTTACGCCGCATTTCGGTCCACGCCAGATGTTGAGTTTCCTATCCCTCAGCTTGCTTCCAAAGGCGAAGCGTACTTGACAGAAACAGCTGCTCTTTTGGAGCAATATGCAGACTATATCCCATCCATCGGATATGATTATAGAAAGAATCCGTGGTACGGCTATATCAATCAGGACACATCTTATCAGTCAAAAAAAGAGGTGAAAAGTGATCTTTCTGCTGTTTCACAATTCTTGCAGGTATTGATTCCTTTACAGCAGGAAATCTCTGAGCAATATGGGATACAGTGTACCAGCATAGAGGACGCACAGCAGTGGAACAGCTTTTTTGGCTTTGCAGCGACATCCAAACTGGTTACGCCATCACTCTTGAATCGGGAGCGTTTTGACGCGGTAAACTCTGCGCTGCACAAATTACAAGCGCAGAGTGCGGATATTATGGCTGCCCGCTCCGTGTTAGGTGCAGTGTTTGACGATGATATTTATAAACTGGATGGAGCTGCGTATCACAAGAAGCTGATAAAACAGTTTGGTGGAATCTTTTCCCGGCTTTTCAACGCCGAGTACAAGCAGCTTATCACCGACCTGCGCTTGTGCAAGAAGGACGGAAAGAAACCTGCTTATAACGAAGCTGTTACCATGGCAGAACGACTTGCCGATTATCAGCAAAAGACCTTGGAGTTTGTTGAAACAGAAGAACCCATCAAAGCGTTTCTTGGGGAAGCCTATCATGGTGTCGAAACCGAATGGGATTATGTAGAGGAACAAATGTCGGCGTTGGGGGCAATATTCTCCAGCAGCATTGCGTTCGGTGCATTGGGAAACTACAACGATTTTTCCTCCGAACGGGACAAATTTGCGGATTATCATCAAAAACTCAATGAGGCTTTTGCGAATTGTAGTACTGATACACTCAAGCGAGTTGATGGGTACTTTGATCGAGCGATTCTGAGTACTCACTCTGCAGCGTCTGTTCTGGTATTGGCGAGATCTACGGATTGCCTGAATGAAATGGACAAGTTGGATAACTGGTGCCATTTCAGGAGTCTTCTCTCCAAGTTGGATGATAAGCAGGTCGTGCCTTATGTAAATTCTGCTATTGGTCAGAATATAGAGTCAAAGTATATTGTCGGCGCATTCCAAAAGCAATTCTACTATCAGTGGATCGATTCGATTTTGTCAGGGAATCCTGTTTTGTCTGCATTCAATCGAATTTCTCAGGATAAAGCGATTCGTACTTTTTCCGAGAAAGATACTGAGCAATTTGAAATCAATAAGGCAAAAATCCGCGCTGAGCTTTCCTCCATGCGTCCGTCGCTTGATATGATTGCGTCCGGGAGCGCATTGGCAATCTTGCTTCGTGAAGGCGAAAAAAAGCGCAAGCAAAAGAGTATTCGTTCTCTGCTTGCTGAAACAGGTGAGCTTGTTCAGCGAGTCAAGCCGTGCTTTTTGATGTCTCCGCTGAGCGTCAGCACTTTCCTTGTGCCGGATTCCGTTCACTTCGATGTGGTTGTATTTGATGAGGCATCACAGATTTTCCCGCAGGATGCAATCGGCGCAATCTATCGTGCAGACCAGTTGATTGTTGTGGGTGACTCTAAGCAGATGCCGCCCAGCAACTTCTTCAATGCCACCATTGAAGCGGAGGACAACGATGAAGAAACCGGAGATGTAACGGACTTTGAATCCATCTTGGATCTGTGTTCGACATCCATGCAGCAGCTCCGGCTGCGCTGGCATTACCGCAGTCGATATGAGCAGCTGATTACTTTCTCAAACAAGAATTTTTATGACAGCGATCTTGTGACGTTCCCGTCTTCTAAGGCCGTTGCTCCGGGAATTGGTGTAGACTATTATCATGTGGACGGCGTATTTGACCGCAAAGTCCATACCAACCGGAAGGAAGCAGAGTTTATTGTTGATCTGATCTATCAGAATATTGAGAAATATCCGAACCGCAGTCTTGGTGTGGTTGCGTTCAGCGTAGCGCAGCAGGACCTGATTGATAAACTGCTTTCCAAGCGGCGGCAAAGCACACCGGAAAAGGAATACTTCTTCAAGAATGATGGGAAAGAGCCTTTCTTCATCAAAAATCTCGAAACCGTGCAGGGTGATGAACGCGATACGATCATTTTCAGCATTGCCTATGGTATTGATGCTCAAGGGCGCCTACTGCATAATTTCGGTCCGTTGAACCGTGCTGGCGGTGAAAGAAGGCTGAATGTTGCCGTTACCCGTGCAAAATGCAATGTTCAGCTGGTTTCTTCCATGCACTATACGGACATTGACTTGAAGCATACATCCGCAGAAGGTGCAAAGTTGCTTCGTGAATACCTCGATTATGCCGAGAACGGCAGCGTTGCGCTGGAACGGGCAATTTCCGTCAGCCCGTTTGAACAATTCGATTCCGATTTTGAACTTGAGGTGTGCGATTATCTGAGATCCAAAGGCTTTGCAGTAGATACACAAGTCGGCTGCTCTGGATTCCGTATTGACCTCGGTTTGAAGTTGCCGGGCAGCTCTGACTATGTACTTGCGATTGAATGTGATGGCGCAACGTATCACTCATCTAAAAATGCACGTGACCGTGACCGTCTGCGGCAGGAAATTCTGGAGCGCATGGGTTGGAAATTCTATCGCATCTGGTCTACGGACTGGTTCAGAAACAAATCGGTTGAACAGCTTCGGCTTTTAGAGGCAGCTGCGGATGCGGTCAAAAATCCAGCAAAAGCAGAAGTAGAGCCAGTAGATAGTCAGCCAACAGAAACATTTGAAGAGGTTACAGTCGAAAAGCATTTTGAGTTTCCTGCGTATAAGGCGGTGGATTTTTTTGAGGTTTGCCGACGTCATCATCACAGTGATTTCAAGGCAATCGTTAAGGAAATTTTGGAAGTGGAGGCACCTTTATCGGAAGATTTGTTTCTAAAACGTATCGTGTGGTATTTCGACCGTGAAAAGGTCACGAGCGTCGTGCAGAGAGCCTATGAGCAGCAGATGTACGGCTGCCAGCGTTACGGTATTATCCGCAGAAATGGATTCTTGTATCTGGATAACGGAAAAGAGATTCCGTTCAGAGGTCTGGGCGATGTTGAGCGTGACATCAGACAAATTGCGCCAGAGGAACTAGCCGCTGGAATGTTTGAGATTCTGAAACAAAATGTAACTGCCGATAAGAGCGGGCTATACCGTTCTTTGGCTGCTCAATGCGGAGTGACACGTGTTGGCAAAACCATTAATGAGGCGATGGATGCTGCACTGAATCTGCTAAGTAATCGCATTGTTATTGATGGTGAGCAGATTTCCATCAAATAATCCCTTAGTAACAAGGGCGCACATACTCTCCTGGCGGGAGTATGTGCGCTCTGCGAGGTAGATAGCCCGGACTCTTGAATGTCCGGGCTGTTTTGCGTCACTCCGTTCCGTACAAGGGGCTGCACCCCTTGCGACGCTTGCGCGTCTATCCCAGCGCACTTTGCAGCGGAAACCGTCTGCTGGCGCAGACCATGCCCACCGCAAAGTCTGAAAATCCCATACCGTAAGTTAGACCGTCTACCGAAAACGTAGGCGGTCTTTTTCTGTCCATTTGCCAGTGATAAGGGAATGAAAGTACATGCTTGATAAACACAAATTGAAAAAATCAATTTAAGATTGAAATAAAACAATGTGAATGGTACAATAAGCGGTAAAGAAGTAATAAATAGTTGTGATGATACGAAAGGGATCGGCAATGGCAATCAGATACAGCAAACTGTGGAAAAAATTAATAGATGAAAATATGATGAAGACAGATCTCAGAGATAAGGCGGGAATCACTACGAATGCATTGGCTAAACTGGGAAAGAATGAGCATGTAAATACACAGGTTTTAGAAAAAATATGTAATGTATTGCATTGCAACATACAGGACATTGCGGAATTTGTTCCAGATGAGGAGAGAGAAGAAAAAGGGGTGACACCAAATGATTGATATATATACAGAAAAAAATGATTCAAAGGATTGGATCCTTCAGAACGACCTGTATTTCAATTTGAATACAGCTAATGAAGAAATGTCAAAAAATGAAGTTGATTTGATCCAACAGATAGATAAGGCAAAGCTGACTCCGGATAAACACATAGAAACAAAATATGGCTTAGGTACGATCCGTAACCTGTCATCCGGCTGCAAGACGTTACTCAACATTGTTAAACATCCTGATAAAGTAGTAAATGTAGAGGAATGTGGTCCGAATGTACTTAAAGTTATTTTCACAATGGATAATATAAAGATATACATGTCAAGACCAACCCTGTTTGACATACCAGATGATGCAGAGATTAGATTCAATAATTCGGATATAGTCATTGGCGGAAGGGGATACAATGCCTGGTGGAGTAAGGAGTATGAAAGGAGAGAGGCGGATGATTTATAAGAGGATTGCATTTAAGGCAGCTCCATTTTTATATGACTTAGAATTCGATGACAGAATAACACTTGTTGGGGGCGATAGCGGAGTTGGAAAAACAGTGCTATATGAGATGCTGGAAGATGTAAGGCTTACAGATGAGTACAGGGCGATCAGATTATTTAATTACAGGTCAGATAATTTTTCGGAAGCAATAAAGCGCTGCAGAGATAGTTTTATTGTGGTAGATAATGCGGATAATCTGATGAATGATGAAGTTAGAAAATTTATTAATTTTGAAACATCAAATCAATATATGCTTTTCTTACGAAATTGCGATGGATTGAATGTTTCAGATAAGAGTTTTAAGGTTTTGAAGTTCGATAATAATAAGATAACACTGGAAGAGGAGCTGTGACATGAAGTATTTATGGACAGAAGACACCGGTGCTGGGCTTCATTTCTGGAAATTGGTTGATCAACTTTTCTTTGATGATAAATTAAGCGTTGAGAGCAAGGGGAGTAATCAGGGATTATTGGATGCAGTATTAGATTTAGAGATGAAAGATGATGATAAATATTATATTGCGTTTGATTATGTGGTAGATAATCAGGATATTCGTAATAAATATCGTATGTTGAAATCAATAGAAAGAAGTTCAAGGGGAAAGCTTGTAATTCTGGATATGATCTGCTTCGAATACCTGATTCTTGCATTTGATAAAATTGTGGAGTGGACAGGCACAGGTAAGACAGATAAAATTAAAATTCGTGAAGAAGTTTTAGCGGCAGTTGAAGATCACAGAATTAATTTATCAAAGATTGATGATGAGAAGACATTACAGTACATAGCTGGATTTAAGAGATACTCGACAGAGCGGGTGATGAAATCTTTGGTAGGTGAACTTACACAAAACGAGAAATGGTCGGTCAAGGGCCCGCTTATGGGTGAGTGTTGGTATAAGGATTGCTGCGTGTCAGAAAATCCGGGTAGTCTTAGGTGTGGAAAGCCTGAGGTTGAAGGTGGGGAAGAGAAGATGAAAGAGCTTATACATTCGGAGGCAATACAGCAAATATTAAAGATAATATAAGTTATATAATAGACTCATTTTTATCGGGAAAATAAGATTGTTCAGAAGGACGAGGGCGGGGAAGTCTGATATGCTAAAGATGGCGCGGCTTTTACACCGCGCCGGAGAATGAAAATATGATAGATGATGTCGTTGCAGATCATCTTACGCGGCAGCCACATATCCGTACATCATCATGTAATGGCAGAAGCTTCCGCCCATGACGAAGAGATGGAAGATCTCGTGGGAGCCGAAATTTTTATGCTTTGAGTTGAAGATCGGTAATTTCAGTGCATAGATCACACCGCCGATGGTATAGATGATGCCGCCGGCGAGAAGCCATGCGAAAGCGGCAGGTGTGAGAGCGGCAACGATCTGGCGGATCGCCATGATGCATACCCAGCCCATCGCGATGTAGATCACGGAGGAGAACCACTTCGGGCAGTTGATCCAGAGGGCATTGATGATGATGCCTACGATGGCGATGCCCCAGACAAGGGACAGCATCCGGTAGCCGGACTTATTTCCGAGGACGATCAGGCACACCGGTGTGTAGGTTCCGGCGATCAGGATGAAGATCATCATGTGGTCGATTTTCCGAAGGATCTTATTGACATGCTCAGAAATGTCGAAGGTGTGGTAGACCGTGCTTGCGGCGTAGAGCAGGATCATGCTGACGATGAAGACGCTCAGGGCCTTTAGGTGCATGGTTCCGGGGACGGATGCGGCCTTGATTAAAAGCGGCGTCGCGGCAACCATTGCGGTCAGCATTGCGATAAAGTGAGTCAGCGCGCTTCCGGGATCTTTTATTTTCAGTTCCATAATCATTCCTCCAATCATGCGGGATAGCCTGTGTTGAACAGGGAAAATATTGGAAATCAGAATGTGCGTGACTGTATGAAATGAATTAGTCCGATATGGATCTGCGATAATAGGTTGTGGCGGACAAATTTCAGATCATTGCAGCAAATGAACGCAGGGTCTGGTTTCAAAGTTAAAGTGAATATTTAAAATGCGACATGTAGTTTTCAAAACCACTTATCGCGTTTGAATATACTATAACACTTACGATAAAAATATGCAAGGGGAAATATTTTGATGTTAAAAGTATTATATGAGGACGACGAGATCCTGGTGGTCATAAAGCCTGCGGGCGTGGAATCCCAGGCTGCGAAGCGGTTCGCACCGGATATGGTCAGCGAGGTGAAAAAACACCTGGTTATCAACAAATCATGCACACCGGGGAAGGAACCTTATGTGGGAGTTATCCACAGACTGGACAAGCCTGTGTCCGGCGTGATGGTGTACGCGAAAACGAAACGGGCGGCAGCGGCTTTAAGTGAGCAGGTTCAGAGCCATAAGATGAAAAAAATCTACACAGCAGTTGTCCACGGAAGACCTGTGAATATGGTGGATAACTATGTGGATTATATGGTGAAAACACCGGACGGGAATTATTCACAGGTTGTGGATAAGGGGATAACCGGTGCGAAAAAGGCGGAGCTGTCCTATGAAGTCTTAAAGACGATCGACGGGAAAATAGCCGGAATGCCGGAAACGGAACTGAGTCTGGTGAGGGTTGCGCTGAAGACCGGACGCCATCACCAGATCCGTGTACAGATGGCGTATCATGGGACGCCGCTGTATGGGGATATGAAATATGGAGTGCCTGTGGGAACTGCCAAACTTGATAAGAAAGAGAATGCAGACCAGGGAACCATGACGGCAGCAGGAAATAGAAATATGCCGGGTATCAGAACAGCAGGAAATATGGGAAGTGGAAGAGAGTCGATCGCACTCTGCGCTTCATCGCTGATTTTTTTTCATCCGGTGACGAAGAAAGAAATGACGTTTGAGATAGAACCGGTCGGAGGGGCATTTCAGTTGTTTCAAGTTTGATCCTGGTGGGGCTGTTTTCGGCTACAGGTTGTGACATTGGCAACTGTGGAGGTGAATATCTTTAGATTCAAAGGTCGAGGCTTGTAAATGATCATGTCCTGCTAAGAACCATGGAAAAAACAGATTATGGAATCGTCCCGATGAGCGCATATCGCGGGAATTTCCGCCCATACTATGAGCAGTACAAAGGAAGTACAAATCAGAAAACGGGTGATTCCATGGTAAGTCCTGAGAAAAAACTGAAGAAATTTCTACTGATTCTGGGAATCACGGGTGCGGTATACGGAGCGTTTCGTTATCTTTTACCCCTCGTGGTTCCCTTTTTATGTGCGTATGGGACGGCGCTATTTCTGCGTCCGTCGGTCCGGTTCCTCTCGAACCGCATTGCGGTGCCGTTTCGGGGGGAGATGCACCATCTGCCGGTGTCGCTTGTCGGCGGGATCGAACTTCTGGTGATGTCATGCCTTGTTTTTGGACTCCTCTACGCGGGCGGCAGCATGGCGGTGAGCCAGACGGGGCTTTTTATCCGGAGATTTCCGGACTGGCTTTCCGCCCTTGATCTGCGGCTTACGGATACCTGCCGCCTCCTGGAGCAGAAGATGGGGCTCAAGGCGGACGCTCTGGTGGAGCTTGCGGGGAGAGCAGTGGAAGAGGTCCGGCAGATGTTTAAAAATTCCACAATGCCAGTGCTCATGGACCGCTCCGTGTCTGCGCTCCGCGTGGCTGGCGCCGGGATCGTCCTTTTCTTTATCTATTATGCCGCAGTGCTCCTGACACTGCAGGAGATGGATGACATCAGGGAAAAGCGGAGCAGGTCCGCATTCCGGCGGGAATTTCTCGTAGTGGGAGAGCGGATCGCATCCGTGGTGAGCGCGTGGCTGAAGACTCAGGCGTTTATTCTGTTCCTAACAAGTGCCGTGTGTATCTTCGGACTGGCAGTGATCGGAAATCCATATTCGTTTTTGTTTGGCTGCGGGATCGGGATCCTGGACGCACTGCCGGTATTGGGGGCCGGGACTGTGCTGATTCCGTGGGGAGTCGCGCTGCTGTTTCAGAAGGCGTGGAAAAAGGCTGCGGTGATCTTCGGCATCTATGTGGTCTGCTACTTTCTGCGTCAGATCTCAGAGGCGAGACTGATGGGGAAGCAGGTGGGGCTTTCGCCGCTGGGATCGCTGGTATCCATGTATGTGGGACTTAAATTGTTTGGATTGTCGGGGCTGATCCTGGGACCGGTGGGAGTGTTGCTGATCGGGGATCTGGTGCGGATGTATGAGGAACAGGGGAGCTGAAAAGACAGATTGTCTTGTGAAAAACACTATGATACAATGGGAACAGCAATCAGTTTACCCGTAAAAGAGGAGAACATCTATGACAGAAGATAACTTCACAATAAGAAAAGCATCCCCAGCTGATCTCACACGGATCCACGGGATCTACGCCGCTGCCCGCCAGTTCATGCGTGACCACGGGAACTTCAGCCAGTGGGACGGCGAGGACGCCCCGGAGCATCTGCTCCCGGGGGACATCGAGGCAGGAAATTTATATGTTCTGGAAGAAAACGGCGTGATCCATGCCGCCTTCGCCTTCATCATCGGCGCTGACCCATGCTACGCTGTGATCGAGCAGGGCGCCTGGAAGGCAGACACCCCGTACGCTGCCGTCCACCGCGTCGCAAGCGACGGTACGGTCCACAACATCCTGGGCCGGATCATGGACTTCGCCAAGTCGAAGATATCCCACATCCGGATCGACACCCACGAAAACAACAAGGTCATGCAGAGAGCGCTTGAAAAACAGGGATTTGAGAGATGCGGAATTATCTATGTCCCGGACGGAACGCCGCGGATCGCGTTTGAGTGGGGCAGGTAATCATGATGCAGATGAAAGACACCGAATAGACCATTTGGTTTTTGAGGTGTCTTTTTTGCACGAACAATTGTTAACTATATAGATATAACAGGTTGACAATGCGAAAATTCTATGTTATGCTCCTACAAGTCCATCTTTGCAATACCACCCGGGTTCTGAAGACAGCAGCCGCTGTTTCAGAAGGTATGGAAAGAACGGAAGAGTGATGCGCATGTACAGGAAAAGGGAAATACTTCAGATTTCTTGAGCAACCAGAAAATTCAGGAGGAAATAATTTTGAAACATATGAAAACGAAGGACCTTGTGCTGTGCGCAATGTTTGTGGCATTGATCGCGGTAGGGGCATTTATCAAAGTTCCTGTTCCGGTGGTTCCGTTTACACTTCAGTTTTTATTTACGATGCTGGCGGGGCTGCTGCTGGGTCCTGTGAACGGGGCGCTGGCGGTCGTGGTTTATATTGTTCTGGGACTTGTGGGACTTCCGATCTTCACCCAGGGCGGCGGACCGGGCTATATTTTTCAGCCGAGCTTCGGCTACATCATCGGATTCGCTGTGGCAGCCTATGTGACAGGCCGGATCGCGAATGAGAAGAGCCGTCCTGGTTACAGACGCCTGCTGGCGGCAAATTTCATCGGACTCTTTATCGTGTACGCATTTGGAATGGTTTACTATTATGCGATCAGCAATTTCGTCATAAATACGCCGATCGGTCTCTGGCCGTTGTTTTTATACTGCTTTTTACTGGCGGTTCCGGGAGATATAGTGCTGTGCATTCTGGCGGCAGTCATCGGGAAACGGATGATCCCGATGATTAAAGAGGGGAGACTGGGATAGGAAATGAGCAGAAATATTTTTATCACAGGAACGGGAACGGATGTCGGAAAAACGTATGTGACAGGATTGATCGTGAAAAAACTGAGAGAGAGCGGTGCGGACGCGGCTTACTATAAGGCTGCCATGAGCGGCAATGAGAGACGGCCGGATGGCAGCTTGATCCCGGGGGACGCGCTCCAGGTAAAAAACATGTCCGGAATCCGCCAGTCCCTTGAGGAAATGTGTCCATATGTCTACGAGACAGCTGTCTCCCCGCACCTGGCATCACGGATCGAAGGAAATCCGGTCCGGATGGAGACTGTGTTGGCGGGATTTCAGAAGGTCTGTGAGGAGTACGAGTACGTGACGATGGAGGGAAGCGGTGGAATCCTCTGTCCGCTCTGCTTTGATGAGACGGATATCCGCCTGCCGGAGGTAGTCAAAGCCTGCGGTCTTGGGTGTCTGATGATCGCGGACGCGGGACTCGGCACGATCAACGGTGTGGCGCTGACCGCGTACTACCTCAAAGAGCAGGGAATCCCGTTGAAGGGGATCATTTTCAATCACTATAAGCAGGGAGATGTGCTCCATGAGGACAACCGGAAAATGTGCGAGTACTATACAGGAGTTCCTGTGGTTGCCTGTGTGGCGGACGGTGACACGGAGCTTTCCATGGACGCGGAGGATTTGAAAGCGCTGTATGAGACTGCGGAAAAATGACCGTGAATATGCCGAAATTATATAGGAAGCGATAAGTGCTGACGTACTCCCGGGAATCCCACCCGCAGCAGCGGGGCAGGAAAGGGACCGGGGAGTCCATGTTAAGATGAAGGAGAAGAAAACGATGATCTGGTATCCATATGAACAGTTAAAAACAATGAAGGCGCCCTACGAGATCGTGGACGCGAACGGGGTATATCTCTATACGAAAGATCAGAAGATGATCGATTCGGTCTCATCTTGGTGGAGCGTGATCCACGGATATAAGCATCCGGTGATCAACCAGGCGATCATCTCCCAGGTGGAAAAGTTTTCCCATGTCATGCTGGGCGGGCTGACCCACGAACCGGCGAGAAAGCTGTCAGAGAAACTGGCGTCCTGGCTGCCGGGGGATCTGGATTACTGCTTCTTTTCCGATTCCGGCAGTGTGGCGGTGGAAGTGGCGTTAAAAATGGCGCTGCAGTATTATATGAACCGGGGAGATGAGAAGCGGACCATGATCCTGGCCCTGGAGCATGCCTACCACGGCGACACCTTTAAGACGATGGAAGCGGGAGACGATGAGGATTACCATTTCGTGCTGAAAGCTTACGGGGCAAGCCCGTATGTGGTCCATATTCCGACGGAGATCACGGCCCTGGAAGAGGCCTTTGAAAAGTATCATGACAGACTGAACTGTGTGCTGGTGGAACCGCTTTTACAGGGGGCGGGCGGCATGCGGATGTATGACGTTTCCTTCTTAAAGAAGGCGAGAGAGCTTTGTGACCAGTACGGTGTCCTTCTGGTCTTTGATGAGGTGGCGACTGGATTTGGCCGGACCGGCAATCGTTTCGTGGCGGATCTGGTCCTCCCGGATATTCTGGTTCTCGGAAAGGCACTGACAGGCGGATATATCGGTCATGCTGCCACCGTGGCAAACCGGAAAGTATTTGAGGGCTTCTACGATGATGTTCCGGAACATGCCCTGATGCATGGACCGACATTCATGGGAAATGCGCTGGCGTGTAGCGCGGCCCTGGCATCGATCGAACTGTTCGAGACCCAGAACTACATGGAAAAGATCAAAAGGATCGAAGCTGTGACCCGCCGCGAGATGAAGGGCTTCACAGACCCCAGGATCCGCGAAGTCCGGATCCTGGGCGGTTGCGTCTGCGTCGAAGTCTACGATCCGGCCGTATTAAAAGGATATCAGGAGTATGCCTGCAAGAGAGGTGTGTTCAGCCGTCCGTTCTTAAACTACCTCTATGCAATGGTGCCGTATGTGATCCAGGAGGACGAGCTGGTGCAGGTGCTTCAGTGTATGAAGGATTGGTTTGCGAGATAGGAATGCGGACAGTAAATACAGTACAGAACAAACATTCGGTTTGTTCTGTACTTTTTTTAGTTTGAATGCTATACTGGACAGGTAATATACTAAGAATGAAACGATTCCGTACATTCATAGCCTGGGGCGGAGAGATATTCCAGATCAGCTTCGCCGTTGGGATTTTTGCACTGCTTCTAATAATATCATGGATAGGTCAGGAGAAATCATATGGATCATTTTGAATTAGTATCAGAATACCAGCCCACCGGAGATCAGCCGCAGGCGATCGAGCAGCTGGTGAAGGGATTTAAAGAGGGGAATCAGTTTGAGACGCTGCTGGGCGTGACCGGATCCGGTAAGACGTTTACGATGGCGAATGTGATCCAGCAGCTCAATAAGCCGACGCTGGTGATCGCTCACAATAAGACGCTGGCGGCACAGCTTTATTCGGAGATGAAAGAGTTTTTCCCGAACAATGCGGTGGAGTACTTTGTCTCCTATTATGATTACTATCAGCCGGAGGCGTATGTGCCGTCTACGGATACCTATATTGAGAAGGATTCCGCGATCAACGATGAGATCGATAAGCTGCGCCACTCTGCGACGGCGGCACTGTCGGAGCGGAATGATGTGATCATCGTGGCCTCCGTGTCCTGTATTTACGGCTTAGGAAGCCCGATCGATTATAAGAACATGGTGATCTCCCTGCGCCCGGGAATGGAGAAGGACAGGGATGAGGTGATCCATAAGCTGATCGACATCCAGTATACGAGAAATGAGATGGATTTCAAGCGCGGAAGCTTCCGGGTAAGAGGTGATGTGCTGGAAGTATTTCCGGCTTATTCTGGAAGCGAGGCGTACCGGATCGAGTTCTTCGGGGACGAGGTGGACAGGATCATGGAGATCGAGGCGCTGACCGGAGAGGTGAAAGCGCAGCTGGAACATGTGGCGATCTTCCCGGCGTCCCACTATGTTGTACCGAAAGAAAAGATGATGCGGGCAACGGAAAATATCCTTGCGGAAATGAAAGAACAGGTAACCTTTTTTAAGAGTGAGGACAAGCTTCTGGAGGCACAGAGAATCGCGGAACGGACAAATTTTGATGTGGAGATGATGAGAGAGACAGGTTTCTGTTCGGGAATCGAGAACTATTCCCGCCATCTTGTGGGATCTGCACCGGGACAGCCGCCGTGTACACTGCTCGACTATTTCCCTGATGATTTCCTGATCATCGTGGACGAGTCCCATATCACGCTTCCGCAGGTCCGCGGCATGTATTTCGGTGACCGGTCGAGAAAGAAGACACTGGTGGATTATGGATTCCGCCTGCCGTCTGCCCTGGATAACCGCCCATTGAATTTTGAGGAGTTTGAGACCCATATCAATCAGATGATGTTCGTGTCCGCAACCCCGTCCACTTATGAGGCGGACCATGAACTTCTCCGCGCGGAGCAGATCATCCGCCCGACAGGACTTCTTGATCCGGAGATCTCCGTGCGGCCAGTGGAGGGACAGATCGATGATCTTGTGGGCGAGATCAATAAAGAAGTAGAAAAACATAACAAGGTCCTGATCACAACGCTTACAAAGCGTATGGCGGAAGATCTTACGGATTATATCAGGGAAGCCGGGATCCGCGTAAAATATCTGCACTCGGATATCGACACATTGGAGCGCGCCGAGATCATCCGCGATATGCGTCTGGATGTCTTTGATGTTCTTGTGGGAATCAACCTCCTCAGAGAGGGACTCGATATCCCGGAGATCACACTTGTGGCGATCCTGGATGCGGATAAGGAAGGATTCCTCCGTTCGGAGACATCCTTGATCCAGACGATCGGACGTGCCGCGCGAAACGCCGAAGGCCATGTGATCATGTATGCGGATTCCATTACTGATTCCATGCGGGCCGCCATCGACGAGACGAACCGCCGACGTGAGATCCAGCAGAAGTACAATGAGGAGCACGGAATCACTCCGCAGACCATAAAGAAAGCGGTCCGTGATCTGATCGCAATCTCCAAGGCTGCCAGTGCCGGCGAAGAAGAGTTCAGGAAAGATCCGGAATCCATGGACGCAAGGGAACTGGAGAAGCTTGCAAAGGAACTCACAAAGAAGATGCGCCAGGCGGCAGCAGAACTGAATTTCGAAGAGGCCGCAAAGCTGCGTGACCGGATGAAGGAAGTGAAGCAGATGCTGCTGGAACTGGAGAAAAATTAAGATGATTGGTAACTACTGCCCGCACCGGGCGGACGAATGTGCCAGGATACACTTATTGACAATTATTCTCAACAAGAATACAATATTTCCAGATGACAGAGTCGGCTCTGTCAATTATGATAATGAAGGATGGACACAGGATGAAACTATATGAAGGAAATATTGGCGCGACATATATGGTCGAGTCAGTCCATGTGGATGAGGCAATTAACCGGCGTTTAGAGGCGCTGGGGGTAAATGAGAATACGCCTCTTCTTGTGATGAATAAGAAAAACAGCGGAACCATGATCATCAAGGTCCGTGGAACCCGCCTTGCACTGGGAAAAAGAATTACCGGTGGAATTGAGGTAAAAGAGGAGGCGGCATCATGAGCACAGGAGAGAGACCGATCACAGTATGTTTTGTAGGAAATCCGAACTGT